>FWPV01000048.1_pt1 | contig 47659 bp, 47 predicted proteins | sample 2228371 | NCBI WGS metagenome assembly FWPV01 (sample SAMEA103939776, study PRJEB20133) | metagenome | reverse complement strand
GGAAATCCTGCAGGGCGACGGCGCCACCGTGGCCGCCGAGCAGCCCATTGCCCGCATCGACACCGCCGCCGTCGCTGGTGCCGCTGTGGCCGCGCCCGCCGCCGCCCCGGCGCCTGCTGCTGCGCCGGCCCCTGCCGCCGCCGCGGCCGAAGTCTCCAACAGCAAGGCTGGCGTGGCCATGCCTGCTGCCGCCAAGCTCATGGCCGACAACAACCTGGCCGCGGGGTCCGTGGCCGGCACCGGCAAAGACGGTCGCGTGACCAAGGGTGACGTGCTGGCCGCCGTGGCGGCACCGAAGGCCGTTGCCCCTGTGGCCATCCCCACCGGCGCCCCGACCAAGGCCCTGCCGCAGGTCAGCGTGGCCGCTCCGGATCTGGGCAACCGCCCCGAAGAGCGCGTGCCCATGACCCGCCTGCGTGCCCGCGTGGCCGAGCGCCTGCTGCAATCGCAAGCCACCAACGCCATCCTGACCACCTTCAACGAGGTGAACATGGCCCCGGTGATGGAGATGCGCAAGAAGTTCCAGGAGAAGTTCGAGAAAGAGCACGGCGTGAAGCTGGGCTTCATGAGCTTCTTCGTGAAGGCGGCCGTGCACGCGCTCAAGAAGTTCCCCATCCTGAACGCCTCGGTTGACGGCAACGACATCGTCTACCACGGCTACTTCGACATCGGCATCGCCGTGGGTTCGCCCCGCGGCCTGGTGGTGCCCATCATCCGCAACGCCGATCAGCTCAGCTTTGCCGACATCGAGAAGAAGATCGCCGAGTTCGGTCAGAAGGCCAAGGACGGCAAGATCGGTCTGGACGACCTCTCTGGCGGCACCTTCTCCATCTCCAACGGCGGTACCTTCGGCTCGATGCTGTCCACCCCCATCATCAACCCGCCGCAGTCGGCCATCCTGGGCGTGCACGCCACCAAGGACCGCGCCGTGGTGGAGAACGGCCAGATCGTGATCCGCCCGATGAACTACCTGGCCATGTCCTACGACCACCGCATCATCGATGGTCGCGAGGCCGTGCTGGGCCTGGTGGCGATGAAGGAAGCGCTGGAAGACCCGGCTCGCCTGCTGTTCGACATCTGATCCCCGACCACTCACCTTTTGCCAGCGCCCCGTCAGGGGCGTTGGCCCATTGAATTCAGGAATTCACCATGTCCCAAGCATTTGACGTCGTCGTGATCGGTGCCGGCCCCGGCGGTTACATTGCGGCCATCCGCGCCGCGCAGCTCGGCCTCAAGGTCGCGTGCATCGACGAGTGGAAGAACGCCGCTGGCGGCCCCGCACCGGGCGGTACCTGCACCAACGTCGGCTGCATTCCGTCCAAGGCACTGCTGCAGTCCAGCGAGCACTTCGAGCACGCCAACCACCACTTTGCCGACCACGGCATCACCGCCACCAACGTGAAGATCGACGTGGCCAAGATGATTGGCCGCAAAGACACGGTGGTGAAGCAGAACAACGACGGCATCCTGTACCTGTTCAAGAAGAACAAGGTCACCTTCTTCCATGGCCGGGGTTCCTTCGTGAAGGCCGCCGAGGGTGGCTTTGAAGTGAAGGTGGCGGGCAAGACCGAAGAGACCATCACCGGCAAGCAGGTGATCGTGGCCACCGGCTCCAATGCCCGCGCACTGCCTGGCGTGCCATTTGATGAGGAAACCGTGCTGTCCAACGACGGTGCCCTGCGCATCGGTGCCGTGCCCAAGAAGCTGGCGCTGATCGGCTCGGGCGTGATCGGCCTGGAAATGGGCTCGGTCTGGCGCCGCCTTGGCGCCGAGGTCACCATTCTCGAAGGCCTGCCCACCTTCCTGGGCGCGGTGGACGAGCAGATCGCCAAGGAAGCCAAGAAGGCCTTTGACAAGCAGGGCCTGAAGATCGAGCTGGGCGTGAAGGTCGGTGAGGTCAAGACCGGCAAGAAGGGCGTGAGCGTGGCCTACACCAACGCCAAGGGCGAAGCCCAGACGCTGGAGGCCGACAAGCTCATCGTGTCGATCGGTCGCGTGCCCAACACCAACGGCCTGAACGCCGAAGCCGTGGGCCTGCAGCTCGACGAGCGCGGCGCCATCGTGGTGGACGCCGACTGCCGCACCAACGTGCCGGGCGTCTGGGCCGTGGGCGACGTGGTGCGTGGCCCCATGCTGGCGCACAAAGCCGAGGAAGAGGGCGTGGCCGTGGCCGAGCGCATTGCCGGCCAGCACGGGCACGTCAACTTCAACACCATTCCTTGGGTCATCTACACCAGCCCCGAGATCGCCTGGGTGGGCCGCACCGAGCAGCAGCTCAAGGCCGATGGCGTCGCCTACAAGGCCGGCACCTTCCCCTTCCTGGCCAACGGCCGCGCTCGCGCCCTGGGCGACACCACCGGCATGGTGAAGTTCCTGGCCGATGCCACCACGGACGAAATCCTGGGCGTGCACATCGTGGGCCCGATGGCCTCTGAGCTGATTTCTGAAGCCGTGGTCGCCATGGAGTTCAAGGCCAGCGCCGAAGACATCGCCCGCATCTGCCACGCGCACCCCTCGCTGTCGGAAGCCACCAAGGAAGCCGCGCTGGCCGTGGACAAGCGCACGCTCAACTTCTGAGCCCCTGGCCTTGAGCGTTCGCAGCACCTATGAGGCCGCGCTGACAGAGCGCGGCTACACCACCGACCCCGCCCAGCAGCGTGCTATTGACGCGCTGGAGCGGTGTGCGGCCGAGTGGACTGCTTACAAGCAGAAGCGCTCCAACGCGGTGAAGAAGCTCTTCAACCGCCCTGACATTCCCCGCGGCGTGTACATGTTCGGCGGCGTGGGGCGGGGCAAGAGCTTCCTGATGGACTGCTTCTACCAGGCGGTGCCGATCAAGCGCAAGACACGACTGCACTTCCACGAGTTCATGCGTGAGGTGCACCGCGAACTGCGCGACCTGCAAGGCACGGTGAACCCGCTGGACGAGCTGGGTGCGCGCATCGCCAAGCGCTACAAGCTCATCTGCTTCGATGAGTTCCACGTGGCCGACGTGACCGACGCCATGATCCTGCACCGCCTGTTGGACGCCTTGTTCAAGGCGGGTGTGGGTTTCGTGACCACATCGAACTTCCACCCCGACGGGCTCTACCCGGACGGGCTGCACCGCGATCGCATCCTGCCGGCGATTGAGCTGCTGAAAGACCGGTTGGAGGTCATCAACGTGGACAACGGCACCGACTACCGTCGGCGCACGCTTAACCACATCCAGCTCTACCACTGCCCCCTGGGCCCCGAGGCCGATACGGCGCTGGAGGCCACCTTCAACGAACTCGCTGAAGTGGCTGACCAAGACCCGGTGATGACCATCGAGGCCCGCCAGATACGCGCTGTGCGCCGTGCCGGTGGGGTCATCTGGTTCGATTTCCGCACCCTGTGCGGTGGTCCGCGCTCGCAGAACGACTACTTGGAAATCGCCAGTGAGTTCCACACGGTGTTGCTGTCCAACGTGCCGCAGATGTCGGTGCGGCAGGCATCAGAGGCGCGGCGCTTTACCTGGTTGATCGACGTGCTCTATGACCGCCGATGCAAGCTGGTCATGTCGGCCGCCGTGCCGCCTGAGCAGCTTTACCTGGAAGGGCCCATGTCGCACGAGTTTCCGCGCACCGTCTCCCGCCTCAACGAGATGCAGTCGCAGGAATTCCTCGACCTGGAGCACCGGTTGGTGGACACCGGGCTGACCTGATGCCAAAGGGGTGCTGGCCCTGCCAGGCGCCAGGCCCCTTTCCCTCAAAGGATGGGGTCGAACTTCACGATCACCAGCGACAGGTTGTCACCCGCGCCGCGCGCGCGGGTGCGCGCTTTCTGGATCAGGAATTCGCAGGCCTCGCGAGGGGTGAGCATGGCCACCGTGCTGGCCAGTTCTTCGGGCGAGAAGTAGTGCCACAGACCGTCACTGCAGGCCAGCAAGGTATCGCCCGCTTCCAGCTTGGGCACCATGTGCAAGTCCACCGGTGGGTCGTTCTCGGTGCCCAGGCAACCCATCAGGATGTTGGCGTGGGGGTGGTCCAGTGCCTGTTGTTCGGTGAGCTCGCCCTGGTTGATCAGGCTCTGAACATACGAGTGGTCCAGCGTGCGCTTCACCAGCTTGCCTTGGTGGAAGTGGTAGATGCGCGAATCGCCCGCGTGCGCCCAATGGCTCTCACCACTGGGCATCACGATGAAAGCGGCGATGGTGCTGTGCGGCTCTTGCTCGGCCGACACGGCGGTGAGCTTGATGACAATGTGCGCTTCTTCGACGATGCGCTTGAGCAGGCTGACGGGGTCATCGGTGTCAGGATCGAAGCGGTCGAACAGTTGCTTGGCCGTCATCATCACCTGGTCAGAGGCCTTGCGCCCGCCGCTGCGCCCGCCCATGCCGTCGGCCAGCACCGCGAGCAGGCAGCCCTTGTGGCGAGCGTGGCTCAGCAGGTTGACTTGGTCTTGTTGGTAGTCGCGGTCTCCCCGGTGGATGCCGGTGGACGCCTGGATGCGAAAGCCTTTGGCCATGGATGTGCAGTGGTGTTAGGCAGACGGAGAATGCCCGCAATGGTACTCGTCATCATTTCCCCCCGGGATGCCCGTGTCTGAACTTGGCGATGCCGTCTGCCGTGCCCTGTCACCAGGCGGTGCGATGGCGCGCGCCCAGGTGGCGCTCAGGGAGCGGCCAGGCCAGTTGGCCATGGCCCGGGCAGTGGCCCATGTGTTGGAGCAGGGCGGAAGCGTGGCCGTCGAGGCAGGCACCGGCGTTGGCAAGACCTATGCCTACCTCGTGCCCCTCTTGCTCAGCGGCAAGCGCGCTCTGCTGTCCACCGCCACACAGGCGCTGCAAGACCAGCTTTTTCATCGCGACATTCCCGCGGTAACGGCGGCCCTTGGCTTGCCGGTGCGCGTGGCCTTGCTCAAAGGCCGCTCCAGCTATCTTTGTCTGCACCGTTTGGCGCTGGGCCAGCAGAGTGGGGCGGCTGGCCGCGACCCTCGACAGGGTGTGGCACTTGAGCGCCTGCATCGCTGGGCCGCGGTGACGAGCACGGGGGATCTGGCCGAAGTGCCCGGTCTGGACGAGCGCTCACCCTGGCATCGGATGGTGACCTCCACCCGGGAAAATTGCCTCGGGAGTGCCTGTGCCCAGGCCGCTGGCTGCCACGTCAACCGGGCGCGCGAGCAGGCCCTGCAGGCCGACTGGGTGGTCATCAACCACCACGTTTTCATGGCCGACCTGGAGCTGCGGGAAACCGGCGTGGCCTCGCTGGTGCCCCAGGCCGAGGTAGTGGTCTTCGATGAGGCGCACCACTTGGACAACGCCGCGCAGGGATTTCTGGGGCGGCGGGTGAGCTCGGGGCGTCTGCGGGCGCTGGCCAGTGACCTGGCCACACAGGGGCCACTGCTGGCGTCAGGCTGGCGCCCCTGGTCGGCGCTCGCTCTGGGGCTTGAGCAGGCGGCCCGGGGCATTGCGCAAGCAGGACAGGGCGCCAAGGGCGCCGATGGTCGCGTGCCATGGCGTACCGGTGTGCCGGATGGCGTTGAGGCGCTGCGCTGGCACCCGCTGGCCCTCGGCCTGGACCAGGCCCTGGGCGCAGCCGAAGACGCGCTGGCCGCCATTGCCGAGCACGCGCCAGCGTTGAATCGACTGTGGGCGCGGTGCCAAGCCCTCCGGCGCGATTGGCGGGTGTTGGCGGGCGAGGCCGCCGCACCGGGTTTCGTGCGCTGGGTGTCTTGGGAGGGCGGGCGCCAATGGATGGCGGCCGCCACGCCCGTGAACAGTGCGGCCTTGTTCGCCGAGCGCCTGCATGACCAGCAGAATGCCCGGCAATGGGTGTTCACGTCCGCTACGCTGGGGCACGACGACAGCCTGTCGTGGTTTACCCACTCGGTGGGACTCGACACCTGGGCCGGGCTGCAGACCTTGCGCGTGCCGAGTGCCTTCGATCATGCCCGTCAGGCGGCGGTCTATGTGCCCCCTGACTTGCCCGATCCAGCCGATGCTTCGCACACGCCCGCCCTGGCCAGCAAGGTGGCGCAATGGGCGGCGCAACTCCAGGGCCGCACACTGGTGCTGACCACCACCTTGCGGGCGGCTCGGCGAATGGCCGAAGCCCTGATGCAGGGCGAAGGGCAGGGGCCTGCTATGCGGGTTCTGGCCCAGGGCATGGCCTCGCGCCGGCAGTTGCTGGAGCGCTTTCGGGACTCCAGCGCAGGCCCGTCTGTGCTCATCGCGTCGGCCTCGTTCTGGGAAGGGGTAGACCTGCCCGGCGATGCCTTGCAGCTATTGGTCATTGACAAGCTGCCCTTCGCTCCGCCAGATGACCCGGTGGTGAGTGGGCGCCTGGAAATGGCCAGCGCACGGGGAGACAACGCCTTTGCCGCGGTGACGCTGGCCGACGCCGCGATGGCGCTCAAGCAGGGGGCGGGGCGGTTGATCCGCAGCGAGACTGACCGCGGTGTGTTGGTGATTGGCGACCGGCGATTGCTGTCGCGCTCTTACGGGCCAAGCCTGCTGGCCGCCCTGCCGCCGATGCGCTGGTTGGAAGACGAAGCCGCCTTGGCGGCCGAACTGGACGATCTGGTGCTTACCAGACCTTCCACCACGGCTCGTCTTTTTTCTTGAAGCCCTGTGCCAGGTACTCGCTGTTGGGGTAGCTGGCTTTCATCACGCGCTGGGCGTCGTCGCGCAGTTGGGTCATGCCCAGGGCGTCGTACGACCGCACCAGAATGAACAAGGCCTCTTCCAGCGCGGGTGCGTCCTTGTACTCGGACAGGGCAGACTGAGCGCGGTTGATGGCGGCCAAATAGGCGCCGCGGCTGAAGTAATAGCGGGCGACGTGCACCTCGTATTGCGCCAGCGAGTTCACGATGTACGTCATGCGCGCCGAAGCGTCGGGGGCGTACTTCGATTCTGGGAAGCGGGTGATGAGCTCACGAAAAGCCTCGAACGATTCCTTGGCGGCCTTCTGGTCGCGTTCGGACAGGTCTTGGCGGGCCAGCGCGCCGAACAGGCCCAGGTTGTCGTTGAAGTTCACCAGGCCGCGCAGGTAGAGCGCATAGTCCATGGCCGGGCTGGCCGGGTGCAGGCGTTGGAAGCGGTCCAGGGCGGCCAACGCCTGAGCTGGCTCGGAGGCCTTGTAGTGCGTGTAGGCCTTGTCGAGCTGGGCTTGCTGGGCCAGCGGCGTACCGGCGGCGCGCCCTTCAAGCTTCTCCAGCAGCGTGGCCGAGCGCTCGAAATTGCCGGCATTTCGCTCTTCCGTGGCCTCGGTGTAGAGCTTGTTGGGGCTCCAGCCCGCTGTCTCGTCCACCACGGGAGTGCTGCCACAGCCAGACAGCGTCAGCGCCACGGTCAGGGCACCCAGGGCCACGGCCGATAATCTCAAGCTCAATTTCACAGGCGCACCTCAGCGACGGAACAACGGTTTGGAAACGCAAAGTATATCGACGGGCACGTTAGGCCCCGAGCCCGAGGCGGGCGAAGAGTGGCTGGGCGATGCTGAGGGCGAGGTTCGTTCGTTGCTTGTGCCGGCAGAGATGCACGGCTGGCGCCTGGACCGCGCTCTGGTGGCCCTGGTGCAAGGTTTCTCGCGCTCCTGGCTGCAGCAGCTCGTGGCCGATGGCGCGGTGACGCTGCGCGGGCGCGCCTGCACCAAGTCGGCCACCAAGGTCAGCGCCGGCGACGCCTGCGCGGTGGAGTTGCGGCCTACGCCCCAGGCCATGGCCTTCGTGCCTGAGCCCATGTCCCTGGCGGTGGTGCACGAAGACGAGCACTTGCTGGTCATCGACAAGCCCGCAGGCCTGGTGGTCCACCCGGCGGCGGGCCATTGGTCGGGCACGCTGCTCAATGGCCTGTTGGCGCACCACGCCGCGGCGGCTCAGCTGCCCCGGGCCGGCATCGTGCACCGGCTGGACAAAGACACCTCGGGCCTGATGCTGGTGGCCAAGAGCCGCGCGGCCATGGATGCCCTGGTGCGTGCCATCGCCGCGCGAGAGGTGAACCGCCAATACTTGGCGCTGGGGCAGGGCGCCTGGCGGGGCGAGGCTCAGCGAGAGGTAGACCTGGCCATCGGTCGCGACCCGCAGAACCGCCTGCGCATGGCGGGCCTGCGAACTGGCGGCAAGCCCGCCCAAAGCACCCTGCGGCTGCTGGATGGCAACGATTTGGCCTGCCTGGTGGCCTGCAAACTGCACACCGGCCGCACGCACCAGATCCGCGTGCACATGGCGTCGCTTGGCCACCCATTGGTGGGGGATGCCGTTTACGGTGGCCGGCCCCTCTGGGGCATGCAGCGCCAGGCCCTGCACGCGGCGCATTTGCGTCTGTTGCACCCTGTTGGCGGCCAGCCACTGTCTTTCTGGTGCGAACCACCTGCCGATTTTTCCGGGGCCCTGAAAACGGGGGGGCTCCATTACAATCCGCCCAATCCCGGAGACGGCCTGATCGGCTGACACGCTCGCCGGGCGCTCCCAGCCGGCGGCCACGCTGCCCTTCCGGCCCCTTCTCGGGGCTGCACCCTCTCCCTCGTTCCGGCGTGTCGCCGGCCCTAGACCGAGCCAGACCATGAACACCACGGATGCCAAGCGTGTCCTCGAGACGGCCTTGATCTGCGCCTCCCAGCCACTGACGGTGCGCGAGATGGGGGCGTTGTTCGACGAGGCGGTGTCGGCCGACACCCTCAAGATGCTCCTGGCCGAGCTGCAAAAAGAGTGGACCGGTCGGGGCGTGGAGCTGGTGTCCGTGGCCTCGGGCTGGCGTTTCCAGAGCCGCCCCGAAATGCGCCCCTTCCTCGACCGCCTCCACCCTGAGAAGCCGCCGAAGTACTCGCGGGCGGCCATGGAAACACTGGCCATCATCGCGTACCGCCAGCCGGTGACGCGGGGTGACATGGAGGACATCCGTGGTGTCACCATCAACTCGCTCATCCTCAAGCAATTGGAAGACCGGGGCTGGATCGAGGTGATCGGCCATCGCGAGACGGTGGGGCGGCCGGCGCTGTTCGCCACCACCCGCCAGTTCCTGGATGACCTCGGCCTGGCTTCGCTGAACCAGCTCCCGCCACTGGAGGCCAGCGAAGTGCAGGAATCGGCCCTGGGTACGCTGGATTTTGAATCGCTGTCCCAGCGCCTGCAGGGCGAGGGCGAGGTCGCCGACACCACTGAGCCGGCCAACGAAGCGCCACCCGTGCAGGCCACGCCTGTCGACGACGCAACCCCTACCTTATTTGATGAATCCCATGACAACGGCACCCCGACCCCACCACAACCCTGAGGTGCCTGAAGAGGCACCTGCCGCGGCACACACCGGTGCCGAAGAAGCCCTGCGCTTCGACGACGTCGTCAGCGGCGCCTTCGACGCCGAGCAAGCCGATGAGGCGTCGCCCGCATTGCCCACCAAGCGCGTGCTGGCGCCGCAGGCCGATTCGCCCAAGCTGCACAAGGTGCTGGCCCAGGCCGGCATGGGCTCGCGCCTGGAGATGGAGCAACTGATTCTGGAGGGGCGCATTTCCGTCAACGGCGAGCCGGCCCACGTGGGCCAGCGCATCCAGTACGGCGACGTGATCAAGGTCAATGGCCAGCCGGTGCGCGTGCGCATGACGCCCCCGCCGCCCCGTGTGCTGGCCTACCACAAGCCCGCGGGCGAAGTGGTCAGCCACGACGATCCCCAAAACCGGCCCACCGTGTTCCGCCGCCTGCCTCGGCTGATGCAGGGCAAGTGGCAGTCGGTGGGGCGGCTTGACCTCAACACCGAAGGCCTGCTGCTGCTCACCAACTCGGGTGAGCTGGCCAACCGCCTGATGCACCCGCGCTTTGGGTTGCAGCGCGAGTACGCGGTGCGTGTGCTTGGCGCCCTGTCCAAAGAAGAAAAACAGCGCCTGCTGGATGGTGTACAGCTCGACGATGGCCCGGCGCAATTCGCGTCCATCGAAGACGGCGGTGGCGAGGGGGCCAACTGCTGGTACCGCGTCACCATTGCCGAGGGCCGCAACCGCGAAGTGCGCCGCATGTTCGAAGCCGTCGGGCACGCCGTCAGTCGCCTGATCCGCATCCGCTACGGGGCCGTGATGCTGCCGCGTGGGCTCAAGCGGGGCGCTTGGCTGGAATTGGACGAGCGCGACATTGCCCGTCTGACCGCGGCGGCCGGCATGGCGGCGCTGGATGAGCAGCGCTCCAGGGGGCCGCGCAGCGGCCCGGCCGCGCGCCAGCCCGTGGGCCGCGGCAAAGGTGGCGCCAAGGTGGGGCGCGGTCCCGCCCGCCCTCGACTGGTGGATGAGGCGCCAGCACCACGGCGTGGCAAGGGCGCAGGCAAGCCGGGAACTTCCTCTGGGCAACCTGACCCGATGAAGACCAGTTACGGCTACATCGGTCAGGACGCGCTTCAGCGCCAGCGCAAGCAGGAAGGTGCGCCCGGGGGGCGGCGGCGCGGTGGCAGCGGTGGGGGTGGCGGACGCGGCGGTAGCCGGTAAGCGCCTCACTCGCGTTGTAGAATCTCGGGCTCTGCGCAATCGTGTGCAACCCATTGAATTTCCATCAAAACTTCAGGACCAACATGGCCATCGAACGCACCCTCTCGATCATCAAACCCGACGCCGTCGCCAAGAACGTGATTGGCCAGATCTACGCCCGCTTCGAGGCCGCCGGCCTGAAGATCGTGGCCGCCAAGATGGCCCACCTGTCGCGCGCCGAAGCCGAGCAGTTCTACGCCGTGCACAAAGAGCGTCCTTTCTTCAAGGACCTGGTGGATTTCATGGTCAGCGGCCCGGTGATGATCCAAGCCCTGGAAGGTGAGGGCGCCATTGCCAAGAACCGCGAGCTGATGGGCGCCACCGATCCCAAGAAGGCCGACAAGGGCACCATCCGCGCCGACTTCGCCGACAGCATCGACGCCAACGCCGTGCACGGTTCGGATTCTGCTGAAAACGCGGCTGTGGAAGTGGCCTTCTTCTTCCCCGGCATGAACGTTTACTCGCGCTGAAACAGCGCGCCGGTCACGGCCCCATGACGGTCAACCTCTTTGATTTCGACCTTGATGGCCTGACCGCGTTTTGCGAGCAGTTGGGCGAGAAGCGCTTTCGCGCCGTCCAACTGTTTCGCTGGATTCACCAGAAGGGCGAATCCGACTTTTCCCGCATGACGGACCTCGCGCGCAGCCTGCGCGAGAAGCTGCCGTCTGCTGCCACCCTCAACACTTTGCCCGTGTTGTCGCGCCAGGATTCGGCCGACGGCACCATCAAGTGGCTGTTCGATGTGGGCGGGGGCAACGCCGTGGAATCGGTGTTCATTCCCGAAGACGACCGGGGCACGCTTTGCGTGTCCTCCCAGGCTGGCTGTGCCGTGGGCTGCCGTTTCTGCTCCACCGGGCACCAAGGCTTTTCGCGCAACCTCACCACGGGTGAAATCCTGGCCCAGCTGTGGCAAGCCGAATTTTTCCTGCGCCAACACCTCAAGCGAACTGACCGCGTCATCACCAACGTGGTGATGATGGGCATGGGTGAGCCGCTGCAGAACTACAGTGCCCTGGTGCCGGCGCTGCGCGTCATGCTGGATGACCACGGTTATGGTCTTTCGCGCCGTCGCGTGACGGTGTCCACCTCGGGCGTGGTTCCCATGATGGATCGCCTGGCCCAGGACTGCCCGGTGGCCCTGGCCGTGTCCTTGCATGCGCCCAATGACCCGCTTCGGGACCAGCTGGTGCCGCTGAACCGCAAGTACCCGCTCGCCGAGCTGCTCGACGCCTGCGTGCGCTACCTGCCACACGCCCCGCGCGACTTCATCACCTTCGAGTACTGCATGCTTGACGGTGTGAACGACACGCCAGAGCACGCCCGAGAGCTTTTGCACCTGGTCAAGACCCATGGCGGCCGCGGCGTGCCGTGCAAGATCAACCTCATTCCCTTCAACCCGTTCCCGGACTCCGGTCTGAAGTGCTCCCCCCGCGCGGTGGTGCAGCGTTTCGGCCAGATCTTGAACGAGGGTGGGGTGGTGACCACCATCCGCAAGACCCGGGGTGACGACATTGATGCCGCCTGCGGCCAGCTGGCTGGCGATGTGCTTGATCGCACCAATGCCGCTCAGCGCATGGCCCAGCGCCGCGAAGCACCGATCCGAATCATCCGACCAGAAAGGCCTGCATGACGACACCTCTGTGCGAGCAGCAGACGCGGCACTCGACCCTGCAGCGGTTCGTTCCCTGGGCGGCCCTGGGGTCGGTGGCAATGGCGGTCCTGATGACCGGTTGCGCGCAGCAGCCGGTGGCCACTTCCGCCACCAACACCTCGCGCGGTGAGCCCATCACCGCCTCGGACGAGCCCGATGCCCGTCGCCGTGCGCGCATTCGCCTGGAGTTGGCGGCCAGTTATTTCGAGCAGGGCCAAACCACGGTGGCGCTGGATGAGATCAAGCTGTCGCTGGCGGCCGATCCCACCTACCCGATGGCTTATGTGCTTCGCGGTTTGGTCTACATGCGCCTGAACGACAGCCGTCTGGCCGAAGAGAGCTTTCAGCGCGCCATCGCACTCAACCCGCGAGACCCGGACGCCCTGCACAACTACGGACTCTTCGCCTGTGAGCAGGGGCGCTATGCACAGGCGATCGAGCAATTTGACCGTGCCCTGGCCACCGCCACGTACGGCGGGCAAAGCCGAACCTTGCTGGCCAAAGGTGTCTGCCAGGTTCGGGCGGGCCGGCTGGAAGACGCTGAGGCCAGCCTGGCCCGCTCATACGAGCTTGACCCCGGCAACCCGATCACCGCGTACAACCTGGCCAGCCTCCAGTTCCGCCGCGGCGAGCTCACCCGCTCCCAGTTCACCATTCGCCGGGTGAACAACTCGCAGTTCGCCAACGCTGAGACCCTTTGGCTTGGCATCCGGGTGGAGCGCCGACTGGGCAACCAGGCCGTGGTGCAACAGCTTGCCGACCAACTGAGCCGCCGTTTCCCCGATTCCCAAGAGTGGGCCGCCTACCAACGAGGCGCTTTCAATGACTGACGTGACCCCCCAGCCAGAGGCTTTTCCCGTCGCCCCTGAGCTACTTCGCCAAGCCCGCGAGGCGGCTGGCCTGCACATTGCGGCCCTTGCCGCGTCGCTCAAGGTGCCTGTGCGCAAGCTTGAAGCCCTGGAGGCCGGCCGATACGACGAGTTGCCAGACCTTACCTTTGCGCGGGCGCTGGCCTCCAGCGCCTGCCGTCACCTGAAGGTGGACCCGGCGCCGGTGCTGGCGCAGATTCCCCACAAGACGGTGGCCGCTCTTGACCAGGTGGGCGCCATCAACGCCCCGTTCAAACCCGGCAATGACGAACCCGCTTCATCGCCGTGGGGCTGGCTGTCCCGTCCGGCCGTGCTGGTGGCCATTGCCCTGTTGCTGGGGGCGGTGGTGATCGTGTTCATGCCCAGCATCGGCCCCCAGACCACCACCCCGGTCATGCCACCTGTCGCCGTTGCAGAAGAGCCCGCGCCCTCGCAGGAGCCCGTGCCCGCCGCAGCGCCCGGCACCGTCACGGAAACGCTGCCGATGGCGGCCTCGCCTGTGTCGGCCACCGTTCCCATTGAGCCCACCCAGCTGCCTGCTTCGCAGCCGGCCACGGCTGTGGTTCCGGCTGCGCCCGCTGCCATTGCTGCGCCTGCGCCTGCGGTAGCCACGCCGGTGTCTCCGCCTGCCGCCCCAGCCAGTGGCACGCCTACCTTGCTCATCTCCACCAAGGCCGACACTTGGCTTGAAGTCACCAGCCCGGGGGGCGTGGTGCTGACCAAGCGCATGCTCAAGGCCGGCGAATCGGCGGAGTTTGCCGAACCGGCCTCGTATTCGGTGTTGCTGGGGCGCGCCGACGGCGCCGAGGTGAAGGTGCGTGGCCGCGCGTTCGACCTCACCCCTTACGTACGCAACAGCGTGGCCCGCTTCGAGGTGAAGTGACCATGAGCGATACCCTTGTCACGCCTGTCGGCTGCATGCCTGTGCCCCTGTTCGAGACGCCGGTGCGCCGCACCCGCCAGGGGGTGATCCGCTGGGGCAGCCACGAGGTCACCGTGGGCGGCAACGCCCCGGTGCGCGTGCAGTCCATGACCAACACCGACACGGCCGACGCCGTGGCCACCGCCATCCAGGTCAAAGAATTGGCCCAAGCCGGCTCCGAGATGGTGCGCATCACGGTGAACAACGACGAAGCGGCCAAGGCCGTGCCCTATATCCGCGAGCAACTTGACCGCATGGGCGTGCCGGTGCCGCTGATTGGCGACTTCCACTACAACGGTCATCGCCTGCTCACCGACCACCCGGCCTGCGCTGAGGCGCTGTCCAAGTACCGCATCAACCCCGGCAACGTGGGGCGCGGTGAGAAGGGCGATCGGCAGTTTGCGCAGATGGTCGAGATCGCGGCCAGGCATGGCAAGCACGTTCGCATCGGCGTGAACTGGGGCAGCCTTGACCAAGACCTGCTAGCGCGCCTGATGGACGAAAACGCCCAGCGCACCCAGCCCTGGGACGCCAAGCAGGTGATGTACGAGGCGCTCATTACGTCTGCCGTCGGTTCGGCGCAACGTGCCGAGCAACTTGGTCTGCCGGGCGAGAACATCATCCTCTCTTGCAAGGTGAGCGCCGTGCAGGACCTGATCGCTGTGTACCAGGCCCTGGCCCAGCGCTGCGATTACGCCTTGCACCTGGGGCTCACCGAGGCTGGCATGGGCACCAAGGGTGCCGTGGCGTCCACTGCCGCGCTCTCGGTGCTGCTGCAGCAAGGCATTGGCGACACCATTCGCATCTCGCTTACGCCCCAGCCGGGCGAGTCTCGTACCCAGGAAGTGGTGGTGGGCCTCGAAATTCTGCAGGCCCTGGGCTTGCGCACCTTTGTGCCGGCCGTGACGGCTTGCCCGGGTTGTGGCCGCACCACCAGCACCACCTTCCAGGAGCTCGCCAAGCAGATCGACGACTACCTGCGCGCCTCCATGCCGGCATGGCGTGAGCGCTACCCCGGTGTCGAGGGCCTGAAGGTCGCCGTCATGGGCTGCATCGTGAACGGCCCAGGCGAAAGCAAACACGCCGACATTGGCATCAGCCTGCCCGGCACAGGCGAGGCCCCTGCCGCACCGGTGTTCATCGATGGCCAGAAGGCCATGACGCTGCGTGGCGAGGGCATCGCCCGCGAATTCCAGACCATCGTCGACAACTACATCCAAAAGCGGTTCGGCGCCAACGCCTGAGCCCGACGTTTCCATGGCCGACAAACTCACCGCCGTCAAAGGCATGAACGACATTGCCCCTCCGCAGTCTGCGAACTGGGAGTGGCTCGAAGACAAGCTGCGCACGCTGATGCAGCGCTACGGCTACCGCAACCTGCGCACGCCCATCGTGGAGCCCACCGCGCTCTTCGTGCGTGGTCTGGGCGAGGTGACCGACATCGTCGAGAAGGAGATGTACTCCTTCGAAGACCGTCTCAATGGCGAGCAGCTCACGCTGCGCCCGGAGAACACCGCCGGCGTGGTGCGCGCTGCCCTTGAGCACTCGCTGCTGTACGACGGGCCCAAGCGCCTCTATTACATGGGCCCGATGTTCCGGCACGAACGTCCGCAGCGCGGCCGCTACCGCCAGTTCCACCAGTTTGGCGCCGAGGCGCTGGGCTTTGCTGGCCCCGATGTGGACGCCGAACTGATCGTGATGGCCAGTGACCTTTGGGCGGAGTTGGGCCTGCAAGGCATCGAATTGGAAATCAACAGCCTGGGCCAGCCGGCCGAGCGCCTGGCCCACCGCCAGGCACTCATCGCCTACCTGGAGGCCCACGCCGAGCAGCTCGACGAAGACGCCAAGCGCCGCCTGCACAGCAACCCGCTGCGCATCCTGGACACCAAGAACCCGGCGATGCAAGACCTGGTCAACGAGGCCCCGCGCCTGATGGACCACCTGGGCGCCGAGTCGCTGGCGCACTTCGAGCGCCTGAAGGCCCTGCTCGATGCCCACGGCATCGGCTACCGGATCAACCCGCGCCTGGTGCGCGGCATGGACTACTACAACCTCACGGTGTTTGAGTTCGTCACCACCCAATTGGGCTCACAGGGCACGGTGTGCGCCGGCGGGCGCTATGACGGCCTGTTCGAGCAGATCGGTGGCAAGGCATCGCCGGCGGTGGGTTGGGCGCTGGGCATGGAGCGAATCCTGGAACTGCTCAAGGAGCAAGGCCTCTTGCCGGAGGCCCCCGCTCCTGATGCCTACGCGGTGGTGCCCGACGTGGCCGCGGTGCCGCAGGTAATGCCGGTGTTGCGGGGCCTGCGCCAGCGAGGTGTGCAGGTGCTGATGCACGCGGCGGGCGCCGAGGGCATGGGCAGCATGAAGTCCCAGTTCAAGAAAGCCGATGGCAGCGGTGCGCGTTTTGCCCTGATTTTTGGCGAGCAAGAGCTGGCCCAGGGAGCGGTGGCGTTGAAGCCCCTGCGGGGTGACCGCGGCGGCAGCGAGCAGGCCATTTGCCCCCTGGCCGATCTCGATGCCATTGCGGCGCGCCTCTTGTCCCGTTGAGCCCGGCTCGGCCAATGGGCCGGCCCCTACAATCCCCGTTCCTTTTTAGTCTGCACTTTCCATGGCCACCCATCTCGACCTTGAAGAGCAGGAACAGCTCGACCAGTTCAAACATTTCTGGGCCAAGTACGGCAATCTCATCAGTTGGGTGTTGATCGTGGTCTTCGGTGCCATTGCCGCCTGGAACGGGTGGAACTATTGGCAGCGCACCCAGGCCGCCAAGGCGGCGGCCCTGTATGACGCCGTCGAGCAGGCCGCCAGCGCCAAGGACAGCAACCGGCTCGAACGAGCGCTGAGCGACATGCAGACGGGCTTTGGCGGCACCACCTACGCGGCGCAGAGCGCCTTGCTGGCGGCCAAGGTGCACATGGAAGCCGGCCAGGCCGACAAGGCCAAGGTCGCGTTGTCCTGGGTGTTGGCCAACAGCAAAGACGACGCCTACGTGGCAGTGGCCCGCCTGCGCCTGGCGGCGTTGGAGCTTGACGCCAAGAACCCAGAACAAGCCCTGAAGGCGCTTGATGGCAAGGTGCCCGCGTCCTTCGAGCCCCTGGTGGCCGATCGCCGTGGCGATGTCCTCATGGTGCAGGGCAAGGTCGATGAGGCCAAGGCCCAGTACGAAAAAGCCTGGTCAGGGCTGACGTCCGACAACGAGTACCGCCGCCTGGTCGAGGTGAAGCTGGCCTCGCTCGGCGTGAACAAGTCTGCGGGAGACAAGCAATGATCGCCCGTCGCGCAGTGCGCGCCTTCGTGATGGCCGCAGCCGTTGGCGCGCTGGCGGCTTGCTCTTCCTCTCCCAAGGCGCCGCAGCCGGCACCGCTGGCACCAGTGGCCAACCTCATGGGCACGAGCCTTATCTGGTCTGCCCAGGTGGGTGCCGGCCATGCCGGCCTGCAACCTCTGGTGGCGGGTGGTCGCGTTTGGGCTGCCTCGGCTTCGGGCTCGGTCGTGGCGCTGGACGCAAGCTCGGGCGTGGTGGCCTGGCGTGCCGAGCTGAACACGCCCTTGGCGGCCGGTGTGGGCAGCGACGGCGAAACCGCTGCCGTGGTGACCCGCGAGAACCAATTGGTGGCCCTTCGCGACGGACGTGAAGTGTGGCGAGTTCGCTTGAACGCCCGCAGCTTCACCGCGCCCCTGGTCGCCGGCAAGCGTGTGTTCGTGCTCACGGCCGACCGGTCAATTTCGGCCTACGACAGCGCCAACGGTGCCCGTCTGTGGGCCACCACGCGCCCGGCCGATCCGCTGGTGCTCAACCAGCCAGGGGCCTTGCTGGCCGTTGGCGACTCGCTGGTGGCCGGCGTGTCCGGTCGCCTGGCGGGCTTCAACCCCGACAACGGTGCCGTGCGCTGGGAAGTGCCGGTGGCCAGCCCGCGCGGCACCAACGAAATCGAGCGCCTGGTCGACATCGTCGGCCCGTTGGCCCGCTTGGGCGCCAGCGTCTGCGCCCGCGCTTATGGGGCAGTGGTGGGCTGCGTGGATGCCTCGCGCGGTACCCCCGTATGGACCAAGCCCGCACAGGGCACCACCGGCGTGCACGGCGACGACCGCTTGCTGTTCGGCAGTGAAAGCGATGGCCGCTTCGTGGCTTGGCGCCGTGACAGCGGCGAGCCGGCCTGGACCATTGAGCGCCTCAAGTACCGCGAATTGTCCGCGCCTCTGGCGCTTGGGCGCGTGGTCGCCGTGGGTGACAACACAGGCCTGGTGCACCTTGTCTCGCGCGAGGATGGCAGCGAAATGACCCGACTGAGCACCGATGGCTCTCCCGTGTTGGTCCAGCCTGTGCTGGCCGGCGATGCGTTGGTGGTGCAGACCCGCAATGGCGGGCTGTACGCTTGGCGCCCACAGTGATTCGACAAAAGAAAGACCCGCAATCGTGAAACCCGTCATCGCCCTGGTGGGCCGGCCCAACGTGGGCAAGTCCACCCTGTTCAATCGGCTGACGGGCTCGCGTGATGCCATCGTGGCCGACTTCGCTGGCCTCACCCGAGACCGGCACTATGGCAACGGCCGCGTCGGCCGTCGCGAGTACATCGTCATCGACACCGGCGGCTTTGAGCCCGACGCCAGCGAGGGCATCTACCGCGAAATGGCCAAGCAGACTCGCCAGGCCGTTGCCGAGTCGGATGTGGTCATCTTCGTGGTCGATGCTCGCGCCGGCCTGAGCGCGCAAGACCACGAGATCGCGCAGTACCTGCGTCGCCTGGGCAAGCCCTGCGTGCTCGTGGCCAACAAGGCCGAGGGCATGACGCAAGGCCTTCAGTTGGTCGAATTTTTTGAACTGGGCCTGGGCGAGGTGTTGCCGGTGTCCAGCGCCCACGGCCAGGGCGTGCGCTCCATGCTGGAGAAGGCGCTGGAGGCCATTCCCGGTTTGCCGCCCGAAGACGAAGAAGAAGAGCCGGCGCCCAACGACGTGATTCGCTTGGCCGTGGCGGGGCGGCCCAACGTGGGCAAGTCCACGCTCATCAACGCCTGGCTGGGCGAAGAGCGCCTGGTGGCCTTCGACATGCCGGGTACCACCCGCGATGCCATTTCGGTGCCCTTCGAGCGCAACGGTCAGAAGTTCGAGCTGATTGACACCGCGGGCATTCGGCGCAAGGGCCGTGTGTTTGAGGCGATCGAGAAGTTCTCGGTGGTGAAGACGCTGCAGGCCATTGAAAACGCCCATGTGGTGCTGCTGCTGCTCGATGCGACCCAGGGCGTCACCGATCAAGACGCCCACATCGCTGGCTACATTCTGGAGAGCGGCCGCGCCGTGGTGCTGGCCGTGAACAAGTGGGACGCGGTGGACGCCTACCAGCGCCAACAGGTGGAGCGCCAGATCGAAACCCGGCTCGCTTTCCTGAAATTCGCCTCTCTGCACCTGATCTCGGCGGCCAAGCGCCAGGGTCTGGGGCCGCTGTGGAAATCGATCGCGGAAGCCCATGCCTCGGCCATGCGCAAGATGCCCACGCCCTTGCTCACTCGCCTGTTGCAGGAGTCGGTGGCATTTCAGGCGCCGCCCAAGGGCGGCATGTACCGCCCGAAGATGCGGTACGCCCACCAAGGTGGCATGAATCCCCCCGTGATCGTGATCCACGGCAATTCGCTGGAGCACGTGCCCGAGGTCTACCGCCGCTTCCTGGAAGGGCGCTTCCGCAAGGCTTTCAATTTGGTGGGCACACCCCTGCGCATCGAGTTCCGCACCTCCGAGAATCCCTACAAGGACGAATGAATCGCCCTGTCAGGTCCTCGGAGGCGACGGTGTGGTAAGGTCTGTCCCTCATCAACTTCCATTGAACACGGAGCATATCGTGAGCAATAACAAAGGCCAGCTTTTGCAGGATCCGTTTCTGAACCAACTGCGTCGCGAGCATGTGCCGGTGTCGATCTACTTGGTCAACGGCATCAAGCTGCAGGGCCAAATCGAGTCTTTCGACCAGTACGTGGTGCTGCTGCGCAACACGGTCACCCAGATGGTCTACAAGCACGCCATCTCCACCATCGTCCCGGGCCGTCCGGTGCAGTTCTCGGCCAATCCGCCCGAGGAATCTGCCAGTTGAGGCCTGTTTCCTCCTCCCCGGTGAATCGCCGGGTCTTCGCGGCGCCTGATGGCGCCGCTCACGTCTCTGCCCTTTGAATTCCATCGTCACCCAATCCCGAACCCCACCGTCTGTCGTCTTGGTCGGGGTCGATTTCGGCGTGCCCCACTTCGACGGCGAATTGCTCGAGCTGGGCCTCTTGGCGGAGACCGCCGGCTATCGCGTGGCGGGCAGGGTGACCTGTAAGCGCCGCGCTCCCGATCCAGCACTTTTCGTGGGTTCTGGTAAAGCCGACGAAATCCAGCTGTTGGCCCAAAGCACTGGTGCCACCGAGGTGCTGTTCGATCAGGCCCTGAGCCCCGCGCAGCAGCGCAACCTGGAACGCCAGTTGGGTTTGCCCGTCAACGACCGCACCCTGCTGATCCTCGAAATCTTTGCTCAGCGAGCGCGCAGCCACGAGGGCAAGCTCCAGGTCGAGCTGGCCCGCCTGCAATACCTCTCCACCCGCCTAGTGCGGCGCTGGTCTCACCTGGAGCGCCAAAGCGGTGGCATCGGCATGCGTGGCGGCCCTGGCGAGACCCAGATCGAGCTGGACCGTCGCATGATTGGCGAGGCCATCAAGCGGACCAAAGAGCGCCTGGAAAAGGTGAAGAAGCAGCGTGCCACCCAGCGCCGTCAACGCGAGCGCCGTGACGCCTTCAACATCTCCTTGGTGGGATACACCAACGCCGGCAAGAGTTCGCTGTTCAATGCGCTGGTCAAGGCGCGCACTTATGCGGCTGACCAATTGTTCGCCACCCTGGACACCACCACCCGCCAGCTTTACCTCGGTGAGGCCGGGCGCTCCGTGTCCCTCTCTGACACGGTGGGTTTCATCCGAGATTTGCCCCACGGCCTGGTTGACGCTTTCGCCGCCACTTTGCAAGAGGCCGCTGACGCTGATCTGCTTTTGCACGTGGTCGATGCCTCAAACCCCGACCACCCGGAGCAGATCCAGTCGGTGATGCAGGTCTTGCACGAGATCGGCGCAGACCATGTGCCGCAGATCCTGGTGTTCAACAAGCTGGACGCCATGGAGGCTGAGCGCAGGCCGGTGCGCACGCAAGACACGCTGGAGGTCGACGGAATTGCGGTACCCCGTCTCTACCTCAGTGCCCATACCGGCGAGGGATTGCCCGCACTGCGCGCCCTGCTGGCGCAGCGCGTGGTGCAGACTTTGCCACCAATCGATGCCAATGGCCCCACGGTTGACCCTGAGCAGGGGAACCCTTTGGTCTGATTGGGCACAATGTCGTTTTGAATTGAAAAGAGCCGTCTACCCATGGATGTGAATTGGCAAAACCCCGCTCGACCCGCCGGCGCGACGAATCGTTCGCACAAGGCGCGCAGTTGGCGCAATGCGTTCGGCGTGTTCAACCTGAACGATCCGCGCTGGGGGCGTGGCGATGAGCCGCCTCGCAACGAGGGTCAGGGCGATGACAACCGCTCGCAACAGCGCCCGCCCCGAGGCCAGGGCCCCAACCAGGGGCCGCCAGACCTGGACGAGCTCTGGCGCGACTTCAACCGCAAGCTCGGTGGCCTGTTCGGCAACAAGGGCCGCGGCGGGCAGGGCGGCGGCAATGGGGGCGGACAAGGCGGCATGCCCAGCTTCAACCCCAACCCCAAGGCCACCGGCGTGGGGGTGGGACTGATTGCCGGCGTGGCTTTGCTCATTTGGCTGGGCACCGGCTTTTTCATCGTGCAGGAAGGCCAGCAGGCCGTCATCACCCAGTTCGGCCGCTACCACAGCACCGTGGGGGCGGGCTTCAACTGGCGTCTGCCGTACCCGGTGCAACGCCACGAGACCGTGTTCGTCACCCAGATTCGTTCGGTGGACGTTGGGCGTGACAACGTGGTGCCGGCCACCGGCCTGCGCGAGTCGGCCATGCTCACCGAAGACGAGAACATTGTGGAGATCAAGTTCGCGGTTCAGTACCGCCTGAACGACGCGCGCGCTTTCCTTTTCGAAAGCCGTGACCCGGACCTGGCGGTGGTGAAAGCCGCTGAAACCGCCGTGCGCGAGGTGGTGGGCAAGATGAAGATGGACGCGGCCCTGGCCGAAGAGCGCGACCAGATTGCCCCGCGCGTGCGCACCCTGATGCAGAACATCCTTGACCGCTACAAGGTGGGTATTGAGGTGGTGGGCATCAACCTTCAGCAAGGCGGTGTGCGTCCGCCCGAGCAGGTGCAGGCCGCTTTTGACGACGTGCTCAAGGCCGGACAAGAGCGCGAGCGCGCCAAGAACGAGGCCGAGGCTTATGCGAACGACGTGGTGCCCCGCGCCCGCGGCGCGGCGTCGCGCCTGATGGAAGAGGCAGAGGGCTACCGGGCGCGCATCGTGGCGCAGGCCGAAGGTGATGCCCAGCGCTTCAGTTCGGTGCTGGCCGAGTACAAGAAGGCGCCTCAGGTCACGCGCGATCGCATGTACACCGACGCCATGGCCTCGATCTACTCCAACGTGACCAAGGTGCTGGTCGACACCAAGGCGGGCTCCAACCTGCTGTACCTGCCGCTGGACAAGCTGATGCAGATGACGGCCCAGGAAGGCGTCGCCAAGGCCCCCGCCGCGTCGACGGGTGCCGCACCGGCGGCCCCCATCACCGCCCCGACACCGGCCCGCAGCGCCAACGACAGCGCCCGTTCGCGTGAGCGCGAATCCCGCTGATCGACCTAGCCGAGCCAGAGAGCAGTGCACATGAACAAACTGGGTTTCACCATTACCTCCGTGATCGTGGCGCTGGCCATTGCCAGTTCCATGCTATTCGTGGTCGATCAGCGCCAGTTCGGCGTGGTCTTCCAACTCGGGCAGATCAAACAGGTGGTCACCGAGCCGGGCCTGAACTTCAAGTTGCCGCCCCCTTTTCAGAACGTTTCCTACATTGACAAACGCCTGCTGACGCTGGAGAGCGTGGACACCGATCCCATGCTCACCGCCGAGAAGCAGCGTGTCGTCATCGATTGGTACGTTCGCTGGCGCATCAGCGACCCGCAGGCGTATATCCGCAACGTTGGCGTGAACGAGCGCGCTGGCGCGCTGCAGCTTAACCGCGTGGTGCGCAACTCGTTCCAGCAAGAGGTGAACAAGCGCACCCTCAAGGAACTTCTGTCGGCCCGTCGGGAAGAGGTGATGGAAGCGGTCAAGCGTGAGGTGCTGTCGGCCGTGAACAGCGCCAATCAGCCCTGGGGCATGGACGTGGTCGATGTGCGCGTGACCCGGGTGGACTACGCAGAGTCCATCACGGCCTCGGTGTACCAGCGCATGGAGGCCGAGCGCAAGCGCGTGGCCAATGAGCTTCGTTCCACCGGCTTTGCCGAAGGCGAAAAAATTCGTGCCGACGCCGACCGTCAGCGCGAGGTCATCATTTCGCAGGCCTACCGGGATGCCCAGCGCGTGAAGGGCGAGGGCGACGCCAAGGCGGCAGCCGCCTTCTCGGCAGCCTTCGGTCAAGACCCGGCATTTGCCCAGTTCTACCGCAGCCTCGACGCTTACAAGGCCACCTTCAATGGCAAGGGCGACGTGATGGTGGTAGACCCGTCGTCTGACTTCTTCAAGGCCATGCGCAGCAGCGGTGCTGCCGCGGGCCGCTGAACACCTCAGGCGCCATGTCCGACGCCTGGTGGCTGGCACTGGGGCTGGTCCTCGTCTTCGAGGGCTTGTTGCCCCTGGTGTCGCCGCGCGGCTGGCGCCACGTGTTCTCCCAGATCCTGCAATTGCAGGACGGCCAGATTCGCTTTTTTGGCCTGATGAGCGTGGCCTTTGGCCTGCTTGTCGTCTGGTTCGTCGCCTGATCGGTCGAGGCCCATTCACGGGGCCGTCAGCCGGTCCCGGTAGAATCGCGTTTTTAACAGCCTCCCCCGAATCCCATGTCTGCCTGGGTCCTTCCGGATCACATCGCCGATGTCTTGCCGTCTGAAGCGCGGCACATCGAAGAACTTCGTCGGAGCTTGCTCGATACCGCCCGAGGCTACGGCTACGAGCTGGTGATGCCGCCTCTGCTGGAGCACCTGGAATCGCTGCTCACCGGCACGGGCGAAGCGTTGGGTCTTCACACCTTCAAGCTGGTCGACCAACTCTCTGGCCGCACCCTTGGCCTGCGCGCTGACAGCACCCCGCAGGTCGCTCGCATTGACGCACACCTGCTCAACCGCCAGGGCGTGGCCCGACTGAGCTACTGCGGCCCGGTGGTCCACACGCGCACCGACCGTCCCGGCGCGAGCCGCGAGCCCCTGCAGTTTGGTGCCGAGATTTACGGCCACGCCGGGCTGGAGGCCGATCTGGAAATCATCGAGCTGGCCCAAGCCTGTGTGGCCGTGGCCGGCGTCCAGCAGGTGCAGCTCGATTTGGCCGACGTGCGCGTGATCGATGCCGTGCTGGCGCCGGTGAAGCTGCCATCTGCCACGGTGTCCCGCATTCACACGGCCCTCGCCTGCAAAGATGTGCCCGAGCTGAAGTCGCTCGCCAGCGACTTGCCCGAGGCCGTGCGCCGTGACCTGGTGGCCCTGCCGCGCCTGTTCGGTGACCTGTCGGTGCTGGACGAGGCCCGTCGCACCCTCACGCCATCGCCCGCCTTGCACAGCGCTCTGGACAATCTGGCCTGGCTGGCTGCCCATGTCTCGGGCATGAACGTGTCCATCGACCTGGCCGACCTGCGCGGCTATGCCTATTACACCGGCATGCGCTTTGCGCTGTTTGCGCAATGCGGTGGTCGGTCGATCGACCTGGCCCGGGGTGGTCGCTACGACGAGGTGGGTGCGGTGTTTGGCCGCAAGCGCCCCGCCGTTGGCTTCAGCCTGGACTTGAAGGAACTGGTTGCTGCCGTGGCCCCGCGCCCGCTGGTGGCGGCCATTCGCGCCCCTTGGGGCACGGACGCGGGCCTGCGTGAGGCCATTGCCGCGCTGCGCGCACAGGGCCACGCCGTGGTCTGTGCCTTGCCCGGCCACGACCATCAGGTCGACGAATTCCATTGCGACCGCGAGCTGGTGCCTGATGTGGCCCGCTCCGGCGCCTGGACGGTACGAAAACTCTGAACGGAACTTCGCACATGACGAACAAGAGCAGCGCCGCAACCCCCGGGCGCAACGTGGTGGTGGTCGGCACCCAGTGGGGTGACGAAGGCAAGGGCAAGCTGGTGGACTGGCTGACCGAAACCGCCCAGGGCGTGGTGCGTTTCCAAGGTGGACACAACGCGGGCCACACCCTGGTGATCAATGGCGTGAAGACCGCGCTGCACCTGATCCCCAGCGGCATCATGCGCGCCGGTGTGAAGTGCTACATCGGCAACGGCGTCGTGCTGTCGGTGGGCAAGCTGTTTGAAGAGATTGCCGGATTGGAAAAGGCCGGGGTCGAGGTGCGTTCGCGCCTGCGGGTGAGCGAAGGTTGCCCGCTGATCTTGCCCTTCCACGCCGCCATCGACATCGCCCGCGAGGCGGCCAAGGTGAAGGCCGGTACCGAGAAGATCGGCACCACCGGTCGCGGCATCGGCCCGGCCTACGAGGACAAGATCGCCCGCCGCGCCCTGCGCGTGCAAGACCTGAAGTACCCCGAGCGTTTCGCGGCCAAGCTGCGCGAGCTGCTGTCGCTGCACAACCACGTGCTCACCACTTACCTGCACTCGGCCGACATGGCGTGGGACGACAAGATCGCGCCCTACATGAAGGATGGTGCCATCCAGTTTGAGCCGGTGTACGCCGAGGCGATGGCCCAGGCCGAGCAGCTCAAGCCCATGATCGCCGACGTCTCGCGCGAGTTGAACGAGGCCCACAAGGCTGGCGTCAATCTGCTGTTCGAAGGCGCGCAAGGCACGCTGCTTGACGTGGACCACGGCACCTATCCCTTCGTCACCTCCAGCAACTGCGTGGCCGGCAACGCCGCCGCTGGTGCGGGTGTGGGCCCGAGCTTGCTGCACTACGTGCTGGGCATCACCAAGGCCTACTGCACCCGCGTGGGTGGCGGCCCCTTCCCGACCGAACTGGAATGGGAAAAGGAAGGCACCCCGGGCTGGCACATGTCCACCGTGGGCGCCGAGAAGGGCGTGACCACCGGCCGTTCGCGCCGCTGTGGGTGGTTTGACGCCGCGCTGCTCAAGCGCTCGGCGCAGGTGAACGGCCTGTCGGGTCTGTGCATCACCAAGCTGGACGTGCTCGATGGTCTGGAAGAGCTCAAGCTGTGCACCGGCTACAAGCTCGATGGCGAAGTCATTGACATCCTGCCGATGGGTGCTGACGAAATCGCCCGCTGCGAACCGATCTACGAAACCCTGCCGGGCTGGACCGAGTCATCGGTTGGCGTGACGCGCTATGAAGACTTGCCGGCCAATGCCCGGCGCTACCTCCAGCGCATCGAGGAAACCACCTGCGTGCCGATCCACGTGGTGTCCACCAGCCCCGATCGCGATCACACGATTTTGTTGCACCACCCGTACCACGGGTAATTCCGTAAGGGCCCCGCGACCTGCTGGGGCACCATTGAACGACATTCCCGACCCGGAGTCTGCATGCTCACCGAAGACGGCAAACACCTCTACGTCTCGTACGACGAGTACCACAACCTGATCGAGAAACTCGCCATCAAGGTGCACCAGTCTGGCTGGGCCTTTGACACCATTCTGTGCCTGGCACGTGGTGGCATGCGCCCGGGCGACATCCTCTCGCGCATCTTCGACAAGCCCCTGGCCATCATGTCCACCAGCTCGTATCGGGCCGAGGCGGGCAAGGTGCAGGGCACCCTGGACATTGCGCGCTACATCACCACGCCCAAGGGCGAAATCGCCGGCCGCGTGCTGCTGGTGGACGACCTGGCCGATTCCGGCCACACGCTCAAGGCGGTGATTGATCTGCTCAAGAACAACTACCCGCCCATCACCGAGCTGCGCAGCGCGGTGATCTGGACCAAGGCGGTGTCGGTCTTCACGCCCGACTACTCGGTGGAGTTCCTGCCCACCAACCCCTGGATCCACCAGCCCTTCGAAAGCTACGACAGCATGCGCCCGGCGCAATTGCTGGACAAGTGGAAAGTCTGACCTGACGATTCACCCGGGCTGCGGTCGGGCCCCGTGGCGTGACCCCAAGCTGGCGGGCCACGCACCATGACCGACATCTCAACGCAGCTCATCCACCACCCCTACCGCCCGCCAGAGGGCTTTGAGGCCATGGCGCCGGGGGTGCACAAGGCGTCCACCGTCTTCTTCCCCAACGTCCAGGCCCTGCGCACTCAGGAGTGGATGGACAAGAGCGGGTACACCTACGGGCTGCACGGCACGCCCACCACCTTCACGCTGGAGGAGCGCATCGCCACGCTGGAGGGCGGTCGCTTCTGCGTGCTGGCGCCCAGCGGGCTGTCGGCATTGACGCTGGTGGACATGGCCTTTCTGCGCGCGGGCGATCAGGTGCTGTTGCCCGACAACGCCTACGGCCCAGGCAAGGCGTTCGCCGTGAAAGAGCTGGCCCAATGGGGCATTGCCCACGCCTTCTACGACCCGCTGAACCCGGCCGATCTGGCCGCCCGCATCGGCCCGTCCACACGGCTCGTCTGGATTGAGGCGCCGGGCTCCATTACGTTGGAGTTCCCTGACATGCCCGCTCTGGTGGGGGTGGTGCGACAAGCCAATGCCGGCCGCGAGCGACCCGTCGTCACTGCGCTGGACAACACCTGGGGCGCGGGCCTGGCCTTCAATGCGTTTGATCTCGGCGTGGACGTGTCCATGCAGGCCCTGACCAAATACCCCAGTGGCGGCGCCGATGTGCTGATGGGGTCTGTCGTCACCCGCGACGAATCGCTGCACCGCGATGTGTTGCTGGCGCACATGCGCCTGGGGCTGGGTGTGGGGGCCAACGATGCCGAGTTGGTGTTGCGCGGTCTGGGCAGCATGGCCCTGCGCTACGCCGCGCAGGACACGGCGACGCGCGAGTTGGCCGCCTGGGCACAGACTCAGCCGGGCGTTGAATGCGTGCTGCACCCGGCCTTGCCCGGCTCGCCCGGCCACGACGCGTGGCGCCGCGACGCGCGGGCCGCTGCCTGCCTGTTCAGCGTGGTGTTCCAGGATCACATTCCTCAGGCTCGCATCGACGCCTTTCTGGATGCCCTTAAGTGCTTCCGGCTGGGTTGGAGCTGGGCGGGCCCGATCAGTCTGTGCGCGCCCTATGACGTGGCGGCCATTCGCACCCGCACTTGGCCGCATCGGGGGGGTCTGGTACGCTTCGCCGTCGGACTTGAGGCGGTTGCCGATCTCAAGGCCGATCTGTCACAGGCCTGGCCCAATCTGGGCGCCTGATTTCCCGTCGTTTCCTAACAAAGGATCCCCTTGGCCACCCCCAATTACGGATATGAAAAGCGCCAGCGCGAGCTGGCCAAAAAACAGAAGAAAGAAGAAAAGTTGCGCGCCAAGGCCGCGCGCAAGCACGATGACCCAGAACCGGGCCAGGCCGATGCCGGCGACCAGCCGGCCGGCGCCTCGGAATCGGTGGACAGCGCCGACGGCAGCAGCGACTGACCGACCTGATCCCGTGCTGGCCGCCTCAGGCGGCGGGCCGCAAAAGCTGCGCAGCCGCTTCTGCCAGTGCCTGGGCCGAACGGTCGGGCAGGGCGCAGGGCAGGGCCTTGTCGTATTGGGTGAAGTTGCGGCGGATCGAGGCCGCATACACCGGGTCGTAGTGCAGCGTGAGCAGCTCGCGCACCACATCGGCCACGCGGCCGGCCTGCACTGAGGCGATCCAGCCATTCACCACCTCGTGTCCGCGCAGCTCCACCAGCGCCTTCAGGCGCTGGCAAAACAGTTCCGGGTCGCGCACGAAGTAGTCGTAGTCTTCCATCAGCAAGGCCACGCGCTCGTCCTCGGGCAGTTGCAGATCGATGCAGGGGCTTTGTCGCATGGCTTCGATCAAAGCGTCGGGCACGCGCACATTGCCCACCTTTTTGCTCTCACTCTCCACGAACACGGGCTTGGTCGGGTCAAAAGCGCGCAGCGCTTCCCAGATCAGCGAATCAAAGCGCTTTTGGCTGGGTTGTTCCAGGCCCGGCAGGTGGCCCAGCACCGAACTGCGGTGATTGGCGAGGTCTTCCAGGTCCAACACCTGTGCACCCTGCGCGCGAAGCGCCTGCAGCAAGCGGGTCTTGCCGCTGCCCGTGGGGCCGCACACCACGCGGTAGTGCAGACGCGCGGCCTGGGCAGGCAAGTCATCGACCAGCGCAGCGCGCCAGGCCTTGTACCCGCCCTCGACCAGGGTGACGTGAAACCCAATGGCACCCAGGATGGTGGCCAGCGCCCCGCTGCGGTTGCCGCCTCGCCAGCAGTACACCAGCGGGCGCCACGATTTGGGCCTGTCGATGACCTCGCGCTCGATGTGCGCCGCGATGTTGCGCGCCGACAGTGCCGCGCCGCGCTTTTTTGCCTCGAAGGGGTTGACCTGCTTGTAGAGCGTGCCAATGGTGATGCGCTCGGCGTTGTTCAGCGTGGGCCAGTTGATCGCGCCGGGCACGTGGTCCAGCGCGTACTCGTCCTCGGTGCGGGCGTCGATGACGGTGTCGAATTCGCCCAGGCGGGCCAGCGCGTCTGGGGCGCTGAGGGTGTGAACAGGCATGGCCGATTATCGTTTCCCTATCAGGGGCCGGAGCGCGGGCCAGACGTTGTCCAGCATGATCGGCTGGGCTTGCTCATTGGGGTGGATGCGGTCGTTCTGGAAGAGCTTGGTGGGGTCGGGCAAGTCGGCCACACCCTTCAGGAAGAAGGGCACCAGCGAGGCCTTGCCCTGCTTCGCGACACTGGTGAACACGTCACGAAATTCCTGGGCATAGCGCGCGCCATAGTTCGGGGGCATTTCCATGCCCAGCAGCAGCACACGAGCGCCGGCTGTGGTGCTGGCCTGCACCATGGCGGCGAGGTTGTCGCGGGTGGTGCCCATGGGCAGGCCGCGCAAGGCATCGTTGCCGCCCAGTTCGATGATGACCACGCTGGGCTGGTGTTGGCGAAGCAGTGCGGGAAGCCGCGAGCGACCGCCCGAAGTGGTGTCGCCACTGACGCTAGCGTTCACCACGCGGGCTTGAACTTTTTCGCGGTTCAGTCGCTCTTGCAGCAGGGCTGCCCAGCCGCTGCCGCGCTGCAGGCCGTACTCGGCGCTGAGCGAGTCGCCTACCACGAGCACCACCGGTGGTGCAGCGGAGGCGGCCGGCACCGGCCCGGCCAGGGCAAGGGCACCCATTAACAAGAGGGCGCTACAGTGGCGTCGATTCAACCTGAAGAAGCTGTTCATGACCGATGTGATGATTGCCGTGCAGCATGTGTTCAAGTCGGTGACCGACTCAACTGGCACGCTCACGATTCTGCGAGATATCGATTTCACCCTGCGGCGCGGGGAAACCGCCGCCATTGTGGGTGCATCGGGTTCGGGCAAGAGCACGCTCTTGTCCATCATTGCCGGCTTGGACACGCCGACCCGGGGCACGGTTCACATCGACGGGGTCGATTTGTTCGCGCTGGACGAAGACCAGCGGGCTGCGCTGCGCGCCCAGAAGGTGGGATTCGTGTTCCAGAGCTTTCAGCTGCTGGGTAACCTCACCGCGCTGGAAAACGTGATGCTGCCACTGGAACTGGCCGGCAGACGCGATGCCCGGCTGGCCGCCACGCAGATGCTGCAGCGCGTGGGACTGGGCGAGCGACTGGCCAGTTACCCCAAGGTCTTGTCGGGTGGCGAGCAGCAGCGCGTGGCATTGGCCCGGGCCTTTGTGGTGCACCCCACGGTGCTGCTGGCAGACGAGCCCACGGGCAGCCTCGATTTCGCCACCGGCAACACCATCATGGAACTGATGTTCGAGCTCAATCGCGAGCAGGGCACGACGCTGGTGCTGGTCACGCACGACCGGGGCATTGCCGATCGCTGCGAACGGCGCATCACCATCGCGGCGGGCCAGGTGGCCGACATCAGCCCGTCCGCTGTTGCCTGAGGGGCGCGGGCTGCGGGGATAATCCGCGCATGTCATCGCCCAAAAACCCGTCTGCGTCCAAGGTCCTGTTCGGCTTTCATGCCGTGGGCGTGCGCGTCAAGACCAGCCCCGCCTCCGTCATTGAAATTTATGTGGACCCCAGCCGGCGCGACGCCCGCATGCGGCAGTTCCTCGACCGCGCTCGCGAGGCGGGCGTTCGCCTGATTGAAGCCGACAGCCTGCGCATCGCCAAGCTGGCGGGCAGCCACGGCCACCAGGGCGTGGCCGCACTGGTGCACCCCATCGAGCAGGCGCGTTCGCTGGATGACCTGTTGGACCAGCTCGAGCCCACCGGCCACGCGCCCTTGCTGCTGGTGCTGGATGGCGTGACCGACCCGCACAACCTGGGCGCCTGCCTGCGCGTGGCCGATGGCGCCGGTGCGCACGCGGTCATCGCGCCGAAGGACCACGCCGCTGGCATCAACGCCACCGTGGCCAAGGTGGCCAGTGGCGCCGCCGAGACCATGCCTTACTTCATGGTGACGAACCTGGCGCGCACGCTCAACGAACTCAAGGAGCGCAACATCTGGATCATCGGCACCAGCGACGACGCGCCCAAAACCCTCTACCAGGTGGACCTTCGCGGCCCGGTGGCCCTGGTGCTGGGCGCTGAAGGGCAGGGCATGCGCCAACTCACGCGCAAGACCTGCGACGAGCTGGTCAGCATTCCCATGCGAGGCGCAGTGGAGAGCCTGAACGTGTCGGTGGCCAGCGGTGTGTGTCTTTACGAGGCGCTGCGCCAGCGCAGCTGACCACCATGGACGTTGTGCGCCAGTGGATCCGCGAGGCCCGTTCCATCGCGGTGCTCACCGGTGCCGGGGTCAGCGCCGAGTCTGGCGTGCCCACCTTTCGCGATGCCCTCACGGGCCTTTGGGCTCGCTTCGATCCCCGCGAGTTGGCCACCGAAGACGCCTTTCGCGCGCACCCTCAGCGCGTGTGGGACTGGTACGCCGAGCGGCGACAGGCGCTGGCTGGCGTTGAGCCCAATGCAGGGCACAGGGCACTGGCTGCCTTTCAGGCCCGCTACCCCCGGCGCATGACCCTGATCACCCAGAATGTGGATGGCCTGCACCAGCGCGCCGGCAGCACCGTGTTGGCCCTGCATGGCGACCTGTGCACTGACCGTTGGTTGGACGATCCGAAGCCATGTTGCAACAGGCGGCCACCCCCGCCGGGGCGACCGCCGCGATGCGCCACCTGCGGCAACTGGCGCCGCCCCGCTGTGGTGTGGTTCGGCGAGGCCTTGCCCGAGGCCGAGTTGATGGCCGCTGAGGCGGCCGCCGAATCTTGTGACTTGATGCTGGTGGTGGGCACCTCGGGCGAGGTGTACCCGGCGGCAGGTCTGGTTCACCAGGCGCATTTGGCCGGTAGCCGCGTCGTCATCGTCAACCCAGAGTCGAGTGCCCTAGACGGTTTGGCCGATGCTCGGGTGCGCGAACGTGCGGCCCAATGTTTGCCTTTGTTGCTGGAGGATTGAATGGTGTTTCGTTTGACGTTGGCCGCCATAGGCCTGGCCCTCTTGGCCGCCTGCACCCAGGAGCAACAGAACAAACTTGGGCGTGAGATCCAGAACTGGACGGGCACTGACGGTGTGCTTGAGGTGTACGCCGGCGACAAGCTGGTGCGCCGCTTCCTGAAGATCGACAAGATCAGCACCGCCCTCGGCACCGACGACGGCAAGCCGCGCGCTTACCGGTACGGTTATGGCGTGCTCGACGAGAACCTCAACTTCGTGGCCGACCCGGGCGAAAAGAGGGTGTATTTCGAGATCAGCGACTACACCAACGCGCTGTTCTTCCAAAACCCTCGCTGAGGGTCACACCCAACCCATTGCGCCCAGCAGCGCGCCAGCGCCGATCAGCCACAGCAGGTGCAGGCGGGTGCGCCAGGCCAGCACCGCGCTGGCTGCGGTGACCAGCCAAAGCGGCCAGTCGGAGGCTGGCTGATCGTGGGCCGAGGCCAGCAGCCACCCGGTGGACAAAATCAGGGCCACCACGATGGGGGCCATGCCTTGTTTGAAGGCGCGAACGGCTCGACGGTGCTGGTTGCGGTGGGCCCATCGGGTGATGGTGTGGTTCAGCAGCGATGAGGGCAGGAGGATGGCGAATAGCGTCAGCAGCGATCCTGCCAGGGCCTGGGCCCAGGAAACATAGGCGGGCACCAACCCGGCGTTGGCGTTCAGGCCCACCTGAAAACCCAGCAGTGCCACGAACAGCACATTGGGCCCAGGGGCTGCCTGAGACAGGGCAATGGACGAATTGAACTGCGCATCGGAGAGCCAGCCATGCTCGGTGACGAGGTAGCGGTGCATGTCTGGCGCCACGGTGATGGCGCCACCGATGCTCAGCAGTGACAGGGACAAAAACTGCCCGGTCAGGGACAGCCAATCAACTGATATGGGGGGCACAGGTCTTCTCAGGGCTTGGAGGGGGTGTCGGGCAGGCCGCGCCAGGCCCACCAGACCGCGACGGTGCCCACGGCGGGCAAGACGGTGGTCATGGGCCAGCGCAGCCAGGCAATGGCCACGGCGGTGACGGCGCCCAGTGCAGCGCAGGCCAGAGCCCCCATTGGGTTGTGGCGCAGCGCGCCCAAGAGCTTCAGGCCGGTGCCGATCACCAGGCCGGCCGCCACCGCACCCATGCCGCGCAGAGCGCCCTGGGCCGTGGGGTGATGGGCCACCGAACCATATAGCGCCGCCAGCAGCAGCACCACGACCAACGGGGCCAGCAGCATGCCGGCCAATGCGCTCAGGGCGCCACGCCAACCGAAGTGGCGCTCGCCGATCACCATGGACAGGTTGATCACGTTGGGGCCGGGCATCAGTTGCGCCACGGCCCAGTCTTCAATGAACTGTTCCTGGGTGAGCCAGCGACGTCGCTCGACCAACTCACGTTGCACAACCGCCATGACCCCGCCGAACCCTTGCAGAGCGAGGACCGTAAACGCCAGGAAAAGCTCCCGGCAGGAGCGCGGAGCGGGGGAGGAAGGGGTGGGGGAAGAAGTGGAGGGGGAAGAGGGCTGAGACGTCACGTCACGAAGGATGCAGCATTTGGCGCACCAATGCCACCGTGAGGGGCTTGCTGACGTAGCCCTGAATGATCTCGATGCTTTGCGCTCGTGCCTTGTCTTCGGGTGAATGCGACGAGGTCAGCATCACCACCACCATCGTTGGCTTGCCCTTGAGCAGCGGCGTGGCTTCTTCTGCCAGCTCAAACCCGTTGAGCACGGGCATGTTGATGTCTAGCAGGATGCAAGTGGGCACCGGTTCGGAATCGGTCCGAAGGAAGTTGAGTGCCTTTTTGCTGTCTTCAAATATCAGGATCTCGCCGCCGAAGCCGGCTCGCTGGATCATGATCTTGTGGAACAGGTTGTCGGCTTCGCTGTCATCGATGAGGATGAAGCGATGGGGGGCGGATGTTGTCATTCGATGCTCCTCCTGGCAAAGGCTGGCTCGGGAAGGTGGATGGAAAAACGGCTGCCCTGTCCGGGGTTTGAGGTCAGCAGCAATCGGCCCTGGTGCAGGTCAACAATGCGTCGACAGATGGAGAGGCCCAGGCCAGATCCGTCGAATTGGCGGCGAGAGTGCAGTCGGGTGAAGACGCCAAAAATGGCCTGGTGGTGTTCGGGCGCGATGCCGATGCCGTTGTCCTGGACGTGAATGGCGTGCTCACCGTCAGTGAAGCTGGCGCTCACGCAGACGTGTGGCTGCACACCCTCGGCAACGAACTTGAGGGCGTTGGCCACCAGGTTCTGCAGTGCCAGCCGCATGAGGGTGGGGTCGGCCTGTACCGTGGGCATTGGCCCAACCTCGACGATCGCGTTTCTTCGCTTGATGGCCGAGTCAAGGTCGGCGATCACGGCGGCCATCAAGCCATTGAGGTCAACCGGCATCGATTTGGGCTGGTGGTTGTCCAGGTGCACGTAGTGCAGCAGGTCATCCAGCAGGTCTCGCATTCGCAGCACGCCGCTTCGGACGAAGTCAAGGTAGCGTTGCCCGTCATCGGGCAACAAGGGGCGGTACAACTCGTCCAGTAGCTGGCTGAAGTTGTTGATGGAGTTGATGGGCTCGCGCAGGTCGTGCGAAATGATCTGGATGAAACGCTGTTGCTCCAGTGTTTTTTGTTCCATCTGCCGCACGACCAGTCCCAGGCGTTCCTCTTTTTGCTTGAGGTCTTCAATGTCATGGGCTCGCATGACGATGCCGCAGATGGCGCCGGTGGAGTCCCTCATGGGCAGCATGGCCACTTCGATGTGTCGCAGGCCTCGGCCCTTGAAGAAGGCCTTGCGGTCGTAAAGCACCCGTTGACCACTTAGCGCCCGCTCCAGGTGATGGCGAACCATGGTTTCGTATGGTTCTGCGCCGATGTGTTCGGCCACCGTCTTTTGGATCACGTCTTCTCGTCGGCAGCCGTTGTAGTCAAGGAAGGTCTGGTTGACGTGGCGGTAGGTCTGGTCGCAGTCGATGAAGGCGAGCATGTCCAGGCCCGCGGTGACCATGGCCAGGAGTTCTTCGTTGGCCTGGCGGCTGCTTTGGGCCTTGGCGTGGGCCTGGGCGATGAGGTGTCCCACCAGGGATGCCAATCGCCGAAGCGTGTCGGCCTGCTCTGCTGACAGGCGACGGGGTTGTACGTCCATCACGCTGATGGCACCTAGCGCGATGTCGCCGTCCACCACGATAGGCGCGCCGGCATAGAACCGAACGCTGGGCGGGCCTGCCACCAGTGGGGTGTCGGCGAATCGGGGATCCAGGTGGGCGTCGGCGACCTCGAACACGCCGTCTGGTGCCTGGATGGCGTGAGCACAGAAGGACTGGTGGCGGGCCAGGCTGTCGATCTCAAGTCCCCGCTGTGCCCTGAACCATTGGTGATGGCTGTCGACGAAGCCGATCAGGGCGATGGGCGCCTGGCAGACCTGTTGGGCCAGGGCCGCGACTTCGTCGAAGGCTGCCTGGGGCAGGCTGTCAAAAAGGCCAAGCCCGTGCAAGAAGGCCAGGCGTCGCTCCTCGTGCTTTGGATCTAGAGGGGAGTGCATGGGAATCCAAAAAAGGGATTCCTTTTTATCACATTGAAATCAACAGTAGTTCCTAAGAAATACAAAAATTCAAGGGTGCTGTTCTGGTGATTGGCTTACACCACCAGGCCCCCCGACACCTCCAGCACGGCGCCATTCACGTAGCTGGCGTCGTCGCTGGCGAGGAAAGCGTAGACGCTGGCGATTTCTTCGGGCTGGCCCAGGCGGCCCAGGGGCACGCGGTGTTCGAGTTCGGCGATCACTTTGTCGGGGATGGTGCCCAGGATGGGCGTGGCCACGAAGCCGGGCGCGACGGCGTTGACGCGGATGCCCTTGGGGCCGAGTTCGCGGCTCCAGGTCTTGGTGAAGCCGATCACGCCGAACTTGGAGGCGGCGTAGTTGGTCTGGCCGAAGTTGCCGTACACCCCCACCACCGACGAGGCGTTGAGGATCACGCCGCTGCCTTGGCGCACCATGGCGTCGGCCACGGCTTGTGAGCAATGGAAGACGCCGCGCAGGTTCACGTCGATCACGCGATCGAATTGCTCCAGCGTCATCTTCTGCAGCCGCGCGTCTTGCGTGATGCCGGCGTTGTTCACCAGCACGTCGATGCGGCCAAAGCGATCCAGCACGTGCTTCACCACCTCGTCCACCCGGGCGCGGTCGGTCACGTCGAGCACGAAGCCTGCTGCCTGGGCGCCCAGGGCTTGGCATTGGCGGGTGGCGTCTTCCACCGCCTCGGGTTTGATGTCACAGACGATGACGATGGCGCCTTCTTGCGCGAAGCGGCGGGCGGTGGCCAGGCCGATGCCTTGCGCGGCACCGGTGATGAGGCTGACTTTGTTCTGGAGACGGGGCATGGTGAGGTGAGGGGGTGGGTCAGTAAACGGGTTGGTGTTGGCGCAGCGCGTCGATCACGGCAGGCGTCAAGGCGAAGCCCTGGCCGTGGGCGCTGGCGAGTTCGGCGCAGCGGCGCTCGAACGCGTCGATGCCCTGGCCGTAGATGAACTGCAGTGCCCCGCCGGTCCAGGCCGGGAAGCCGATGCCGAAGATGGAGCCGATATTGCCGTCGTGCACCGTGGTCAGCACGCCCTCGGCCAGGCAGCGGGCGGTCTCCACGGCCTGGCGGTAGAGCAGGCGGTCTTTGAGGGTCTGCACGTCCCAGGCCACACCGGGTTTCTCAAACAGGGGTTTGAGTTGGGGCCACAGGTGCTTGGGCGCACCGGCAGGGTAGTCGTAGAAGCCGCCACCACCGGCTCGCCCTGGGCGCTTGAGTTCTTTGACCATGCGCTCCACCAGCAGCTCGCCGGGTGTGGCCTGGTGGGTTTTGCCCTCGGCGGCCAGGTCGGCGCGGGTCTGGTCGAGCACGTGCACGGCCAGCGAAAGGGCGGTTTCGTCCAGCACCGCCAGCGGGCCCACCGGCATGCCGGCCTGCACACCCGCGTTTTCGATGGCGGCGGCGGGGATGCCTTCGCCCAGCATGGCCACGCCTTCCATCACGAAGGTGCCGAAGGTGCGGCTGGTGTAGAAGCCGCGCGAGTCGTTCACCACGATGGGCAGCTTGCCCAGGGCCTGCACGTAATCGAAGGCGCGGGCGATGGTCTCGTCGTCGGTTTGCGCGCCGCGGATGATCTCCACCAGTTGCATCTTGTCCACTGGGCTGAAGAAGTGGATGCCGACGAACTTCTGCGGGGCGCGGCTGGCCTGGGCCAGGCCCGAGATGGGCAGGGTGGAGGTGTTGCTGGCGAAGAAGCCGCCGGGGGCGAGTTGCGCCTCGGCCTCTTGGGTGACGCGGGCCTTGAGTTCGCGGTTTTCGAACACGGCCTCGATGATGAGGTCACAGCCGGCCAGGGCGGCGGCATCGGCCGTGGGCGTGATGCGCGAGAGCAGCGCCGCCTGGTCGGCGGGGCTCATCTTGCCCTTGTCCACCCGCGGCTGGGTGATCTTGGCGCTGTAGGCGCGGCCCTTCTCGGCGGCCTCCTGGCTCACGTCCTTGAGCACGGTGGCGATGCCGCGGCTGGCCTGGGCGTAGGCGATGCCCGAGCCCATCATGCCCGCGCCCAGGATGCCCACCTTCTGCGGTTTGTACTTCGCCACCCCCGCCGGCCGCGAGCTGCCGCTCTTGATGGCGTTCAGGTTGAAGAAGAAGGTGTTGATCATGTTGCGCGCCACCGGGCTCACGATGATCTCGGCCAGGTAGCGGCTTTCGATGCGCAGCGCGGTGTCGTAGTCCACCTGGGCGCCTTCCACCATGGCGGCCAAGGCGGCCTCGGGGGCGGGGTAGAGGCCGCGCGTCTTTTGCTTGAGCACGGCGGGCGCCACGCTGAGCATGCCGGCGATCTTGGGGTTGGACGGCGTGCCGCCCGGCATCTTGTAGTCTTTGGCGTTCCAGGGCTGCTGGGCCTTGGGGTGGGTGGCGATCCAGGCCAGGGCGGCGGCGCGCAGGGCGGCGGCGTCGGGCACCAGCTCGTGCACCAGGCCCAGGTCAAGCGCCTGGCGCGGGTTGAACAGCTTGCCTTCCAGCACATAGGGCTGGGCGCCCATCAGGCCCAGCAGGCGCGTCATCTTGGTGATGCCGGTGGCGCCGGGGATCAGGCCCAGCGTCACCTCGGGCAGACCGAGCTGGATCTTGGGGTTGTCGATGGCGATGCGGTGATGGCCCACCAGGGCCAGCTCCCAGCCGCCGCCCAGGGCCGCGCCGTTGAGGCAGGTGACCACGGGCAGGCCCAGGGTTTCCAGGGTGCGGAAGTTCTTCTTGGTCTGCTCGATGCCGGCGTACACAGTGCTGGCGTCGGCCTGGCGCAGGCGCATGGTGGCCTTGAGGTCGGCACCGGCGAAGAAGGTGCTCTTGGCCGAGGCCAGCACGATGCCCCGGATCTGCGCCTGCTCGGCCACCACGTGGGCCGTGACCTCGGTGAGGTCTTGCTGCCACTGGGCGCACATGGTGTTCACTGGCGAGCCGGGCTCGTCGAAGGTGAGGGTGGCGATGCCGTCTTGTAGTTCGTAGCGGATGGTGTTCATGCGGGCTCCCGGATCAGACGCGTTCAACGATGGTGGCAATGCCCATGCCGCCGCCCACGCACAGGGTGGCCAGGCCGTAGCGCAGTTGCCGGCGGTGCAGCTCGTCGATCAGGGTGCCCAAGATCATGGCGCCGGTGGCGCCCAGCGGGTGGCCCATGGCAATGGCGCCGCCGTTCACGTTCACCTTCTCGTGCGGCACGCCCATTTCCTGCATGAACTTCATGGGCACGGCAGCGAAGGCCTCGTTCACCTCGAACAGGTCGATCTGGTCAATGGTGAGGCCGGCCTTGGCCAGCACCTTGCGCGTGGCCGGCATGGGGCCGGTGAGCATGATGGTCGGGTCGGCGCCCGACAAGGCCACCGCCACGATGCGCGCACGCGGCGTGAGGCCGTGGGTGTTGCCGGCGGCCTCGCTGCCGATCAGCACGGCGGTGGCGCCGTCCACGATGCCCGAGGAGTTGCCCGCGTGGTGCACGTGGTGGATGCGCTCCACCTGCGGGTAGCGCTGCAGCGCCACCGAGTCGAAGCCCATGGCGCCAAGTTGCTCGAACGAGGGCTTGAGCGCGGCCAGCGTCTGCACCGTGGTGTGGGGTTTGATGAACTCGTCTTCGGCCAGGATGGTCTGGCCCAGGCGGTCTTTCACCGGCACGATGGATCGCTGGAAGCGGCCCTCTGCGCGGGCAGCGGCCGCACGGCGCTGCGATTCCACGGCGAAGGCGTCCACGTCTTCGCGGCTGAAGCCCGAGAGCGTGGCGATCAGGTCGGCGCCAATGCCCTGGGGCACGAAAAGGGTGGCGCTGTTGGTGGCCGGGTCTTGTGCCCAGGCGCCGCCGTCCGAGCCAATGGGCACGCGGCTCATGCTCTCCACGCCGCCGGCCACCACCAGGTCTTCCCAGCCGCTCTTCACCTTCATGGCGGCCATGTTCACGGCCTCCAGGCCCGAGGCGCAGAAGCGGTTGAGCTGCACGCCAGCGCACTGCCAGTCCCAGCCGGCTTTCAGCGCCGCCACCTTGGCGATCACCGAGCCTTGTTCGCCCACCGGCGAGACCACGCCCATCACCACGTCGTCAACGGCGGCGGTGTCAAACCCGTTGCGTGCCTGCAGGGCGGTGAGCACACCGGCCAGCAGGTCGATGGGCTTGACCTCGTGCAGGCTGCCGTCTTTTTTGCCCTTGCCGCGCGGGGTGCGCACGGTGTCGAATACAAACGCCTCGCTCATCGCCTTGTCTCCTGTGTCACGGGGTCACTGGCCTCGTGTTCGCCGGCAGTATAGACTTTTGCCGAGCAATTGCTTGGTGAAATTCCCTTGGCCCGTCAAGCGGGCGACACCCCGCTGGAGACCCTTCATGCGCCTGGCCGTTTTGTCTGATATCCACGGCAACCTGCCCGCCCTGGAGGCGGTGCTGGCCGATGCCCGTGCGCGCGGCGCCAGCGCCTTTGTGAACCTGGGGGACATCCTCAGCGGCCCTTTGTGGCCGCGCGAGACGGCGCACTGTCTGATGCCGCTGGGCTGGCCCACCATCGCTGGCAACCACGAGCGCCAATTGCTGGCTTGCGAGCACCAGGCCGGGGGCTTTTCGGATGCCTGGGCCTACGCCCAAACCACGCCCGAGCAGCGGGCCTGGCTGGCCAGCTTGCCGGCGTCGCTTGATCTGCCAGGCGGCGTGCACCTGTGCCACGGCCACCCCGGCAGCGACCTGGACTACTTGCTGGAAACCGTGCTGCCCTCCGGCTCGCGCCCGGCCACGGCCGATGAGGTCTCGGCCCGGTTGGGCGACGGGGCGGCCCGAGGCGCCGCCTTGCTGCTTTGTGGCCACAGCCACCTGCCGCGCCTGCTGTGGCCCGGTGCCGGGGCACCGCTGTGCGTCAACCCCGGCAGCGTGGGCCTGCCGGCGTTTGACGACGACCACATTGCCTTTCACGTGCACCAGACCGGCAGCCCGCACGCTCGCTATGCCCTGTGCGAACGCTCGGCCAGCGGCGACTGGACGGTGGCCCAGGTGGCGGTGGCCTACGACTGGCCCGCTGCGGTGGCCCGGGCGCGCGAGCAGGGCGCGCACGACTGGGCTCGCTGGCTGGCCACCGGCCTGGCCTGACCCGATTTCCCTTTCCCCTTTCATCACCACAGGAGACAACATGATCGAACGCACCCTCTTCAACGCCGACCACGAGTCCTTCCGCGACGCCTTTCGCCGCTTCATGGAAAAAGAGATCGCGCCCTTCCACGAGGCCTGGGAAGAGCAGGGCTATGTGGACCGCGAGGTCTGGCGCAAGGCCGGTGAGAACGGCTTTCTGTGCATGACCATGCCCGAGGCCTACGGTGGCTCGGGGGCTGACCGGCTGTACGCCGTGGCGCAGATGGAAGAGCTGGCCCGTGGCGGCTATTCGGGCATCGGCTTTGGGCTGCACAGCGAGATCGTGGCGCCGTACATCCTGCACTACGGCACCGAGGAGCAGAAGCAGAAGTACCTGCCCAAGCTGGCCAGCGGCGAGATGGTGGGCGCCATCGCCATGAGCGAGCCCGCCGCCGGCAGCGACCTGCAAGGCGTGAAGACCACCGCCATCAAGAGCGCCGATGGCTCGCACTACGTGCTCAACGGCAGCAAGACCTTCATCACCAACGGCTGGCACGCCGACCTGGTGATCGTGGTGGCCAAGACCGACCCCGCCGCTGGCGCCAAGGGCACCAGCCTGTTCCTGATCGAACGCGGCATGCCCGGTTTCGAGAAGGGCAAGCGCCTGAAGAAGCTGGGCATGAAGGCGCAAGACACCTCCGAGCTGTTCTTCGACAACGTGAAGGTGCCGGCCGAGAACCTGCTGGGGGGCGCCGCCTTTGAGGGGCGCGGCTTCATTTGCCTGATGGAGCAACTGCCCTGGGAGCGCGTGCAGATCGCCATCGGCGCGGTGTCGGCCGCGCAGGCCGCTATCGACTGGACGGTGCAGTACGTGAAAGACCGCAAAGTGTTTGGCCAGCCGGTGGCCAGCTACCAGAACACCCGCTACACCCTGGCCGAGTTGCAGACCGAGGTGCAGGTGGCGCGCGTGTTCGTGGACAAATGCTGCGAGCTGGTGGTGAAGGGCGAGCTGGACACCGCCACCGCCAGCATGGCCAAGTACTGGTGCTCTGATTTGCAGTGCAAGGTGATGGACGAGTGCGTGCAGTTGCACGGCGGCTACGGCTACATGTGGGAATACCCCATCACCCGCGCCTATGCCGACGCACGCGTGCAGCGCATCTACGGCGGCACCAACGAGATCATGAAAGAGGTGATCTCGCGCCAGATGGGCCTGGGCGCGCGCTGAGCCCGGCACCCGCCTGGCTCAGCGGCCGGGCAGGTGAATGGTGCTGGCCGCCCCGGCCGGCGCCTCAAAGTCGGCCACCACCCAGGTGCGGGTGGGGTGGTCGGCCAGGTCGGCGAACACCTCGCGCAGGAAGCGGATCGAGCCGCCGTCCAGCGCGGCAAAGGGCTGGTCGATCAGCGTGAGCGGCTGGCCTGAGGCCAGCGCCGCTGCCAGCGCCACCTTGCGCCGGCTGCCGGTGGAGAGCATGTACATCGGCTTGTGCAGGTGCGGGGCCAGGGCCAGCCCGTCCACCATGTCGGCCAGGGCTTCGGCCGAAAAGCGCGGGAAATGGCGGGCCATGCTGTCCAGAAAAGCGGCCGCGCTGATGGCGTCGTGCGCCTCGCCTTGCACGGTCACCCAGGTCACCTGTGCCCGGTAGTCGGCCGGCGATGCGTCGAGCCAGTGGCCATTGGCGCACAGTCGCCCGCCACCGGGCACGAGCTCGCCCGCCAGCAGGCGCAACACGGTGGTCTTGCCGCAGCCCTCGTCGCCCACCAGCCAGTGCAGCCCGGGGCCAAGGTCAAACGAGAGGTCTGGAATGAGCGGTGTCTGGCCGGGCCAGGCGAATTGCAGGTGCTCGGCGATCAGGTGGCAGGGGGCGGTGGCCATGGCTTGGTTCAGTACGGCACGCGAAAGCGCGTGCCCCGGTGGTTCAGCACGGCGCTGCGCGGGCCGATGGATTCGAGCACCACGCCCGGCGCGGCCTCTTGCCCTTCTTGTACCACCCGGCCGTTGGCAATGAGCATGCGCAGGGCCGGGTTCTCGGCATAGGTGGCGCCGCTGAGGTTGAGGGCGGGCAACTGGGCCTTCAGGTCGGCGGACAGGTCGGCCAGGCGAGGCAGGGTCTCGGCTGACTCGGCGCCCTTGGCGCTGTTACCGGTTTTGTCGTTACTGGGAGCGGCGGTGGCCTGGCCCGTGGCCGGTGCGTTGGCTTCGGCGCTGGGCGTGGCGGGTTTGGTTGGGGCCGGCGGCGGGGGCGGCGCCAGCAGGGGCACCACCGCCGTGGCCTGCGGTGCGGGAGGCGGCGCCACGTCGGCCGGTGGGGCTGGCGGGGCAGGTGGCACAGGTGGCACAGGCACTGGGTTGACCGGGGCCGGAGCGGCGCTGGTGGGGGCGTTGGCCGGCCAGGCCCACCAAACCACCACGCCCGCCACGGCCACGCCGGCCAGCCAGGCGGCCAAGCGCACGGCCCTGCGGCGGGCCTGGTCCTGGGGGCGGCGCTCGGGAGCGCTGGCCACGGTGGGCGAGTTCAGCTTGGGCACGCGGCCGAGTTCGCGTTCGGCGTCGGCGCGGCGCAGGGCGTCAAGGATGTAGGACATCGGGGCTCGGCCTCAGGATCGCGGGGCGCTCAGGCGCGGCTCGTTCACGCCGCTGGCCAGGTTGAGTTGCATCAGGGTGATGGGGCCGGCCACGCCCTCGGCGTCGATGCCCTGGCTGCGCTGGAAGGCCTGCACGCGCGCGGTGAGCTGGGCAGCCGAACTGGGCACGGTGCCCTTGGCCTGCAGGGCGGCGATGCGCTCGCCCACCCAGGTGGCGGCGGCGGTCTGGCGGGCGTCGGCCACCCGGGCGCGCAGGCCTGGCGGCAGGCGCCAGAGGGTTTCGTAGCTGCCGTCCCAGGCATCGGCCAGTTGGGTCAGGGGCAGTTGCCAGCGCTGCCCGCCGGCCTGCAGCCACGCGGCGTCGGCGCTCATGGCGGTGAGCAGCACGCGCCCCCGCGAGCGGTCGGGCAGTTGAAGGGCGAGGACAGCCGGGCGGTCAAGCTGGCGCAGGCCGTGCAGGGTCATGCGCTGGGTGCGGTAGCACTGCACGCCTTGGCGAGGTGCCTGGTCGCAGGGCGCGGCGCCACTGAGTGGGGTACCCCACAGCGTGGACAGCTCGGCCCAGGCGGCATCGGCAGAGGCGATCAGCGCGCTGGCTGGCGGAAGGCCTGGCGTGGCGGCGGGGGCTTCTGGCGTGGGCGGGGCTTTTGGCGGCGGGGGCGCTGGTGGTTCGGCCGCAGGGGCGTTGGCCGGGGTTTGCGCGGCAGCCGCGCTGCTCTCTGGCGCGAGCGAGGCCACGGGCGTGGCAGGTGCCGCCACGGGCCGCTGGCCCTGCCACCAGGCCCAGGCGGCGCCGGCCACCAGCACCGCGCCGGCCGCCGCGCCCAGGCCCAGGTACAGCGCGCGCTCGCGCAGCGGTGAGGGGCCTGTCTCGGCGGGCCCTTTGGTCGGGGTGTCAAACACCTCTTGGGCGGCCTTGTCCACCGTGGCGCGCTCCACCCGGGCCTGCCCGGTGGCGTAGGTGCCGAGCAGGGCGCGGTCGCACAGCAGGTTGATGCGCCGTGGCACGCCGGCGGTAAGGGCGTGCACCCGCTGGATGGCGGCATCGGAAAAGGGCAGGGGGCCTTTGAGGCCGGCCACGTCCAGGCGGTGCTGGATGTATTGGCGGGTCTCGGCGGGCGTGAGCGCGTCCAGGTGGTAGCGCGCCACGATGCGCTGGGCCAGTTGCTCCAGCTCGGGGCGGGCCACCAGGCCGCGCAACTCGGGCTGCCCGATCAGGATGATCTGCAGCAACTTGTGTTCGTTGGTTTCCAGGTTGGTGAGCAGGCGCAACTGCTCCAGCACATGGGGCGTCAGGTTCTGCGCCTCGTCGATCACCAGCACGTTGCGCAGGCCCTGGGCATGGCTGCGCAAGAGGTGGTCATTGAGCGGGTCGAGGTGGTCTTTGATCGTGGCCGGGCCGGGGCCGGGGGCTTTCACCTCAATCTGGAACTCGTGGCAGATGCTGCGCAGCAGATCGCCCACGGTGAGCTTGGGATTGAAGATGTAGGCCACCCGGCAGGGCTCGGGCAGTTGCTCCAGGAAGCAGCGGCAGATGGTGGTCTTGCCGGCCCCGATTTCGCCGGTGAGCAGCACGAAGCCGCCCCCGCCGCGCACGCCGTACAGCAAGTGGGCCAAGGCCTCGCGGTGGCGCTCGCTCATGAAGAGGAAGCGCGGGTCCGGGGCGATGGAAAAGGGTTCCTGTTGAAGGCCAAAGTACTCAGCGTACATGGCCCCGAGCATACCGGGTAGGGTAGGGGCGGGCAAACGCCGCGGGGCGCGCCCGCGGCGCTGTCGCCTCAGGCCGCCAGGGCCATGGACTTGGGCGCGGCCGTCTTGCTGGCGCTGGCCGGGCCGCAGGCGATTTCACCGGCGATCTGGCCGCCTTCCTCGATCACCAGCTTGCCGTAGCGCACGTGGCCCGTCACCTTGCCGGTGGCGTGGATCACCAGCTTCTGGCGCACGGTGAGGTTGCCCTCGAAGGTGCCGTGGATTTCGGCGATGTCGATCTCGGCCGAGCCCTTGAAGGCGCCCTGCTCGGCGATCTGGATCACGCGCGAGTCCATGGTGGCTTCCACCGTGCCTTCCACCACCAGGGTGTCGCAGTCGGTGATTTCCACGCCCTTGAGCTTGATGTTGGGGCCCACGGTCAGCTTGCTGCCGCCTTCGGGGGTGGTGGTGCTGGCGGCCGGGGTGGTGGTTGCCGGCTCAGGCTCGGCCGCCGGCGGGGTGAGGGGGGGCGGGGTCACCGCGGCGGCCTGGCCGTAGCGCGGGGTGGCCATGCCGCTGTTCAGGGGCTTGGGTTGTTCGAATTCGCGTTTGCCGAAGTGCAGTGCCATGGGTGCTCCTGTTGTGTGGTGTTGACAGAGCCCCTCATGCTAGGGAACCAATGGCTTACATCCCGCGCGATCACGTAAGAGGGGTAACGAGGTGAACCGTACCCCTGCTTGCGTGTGTTTCATTCGGGCGCAAGGCCGGCGCGGCGCGCGTCCATCTCGCGGATGAGCGAGCGCGCCTCGTCGCCCTCGGGAATGGGGCGGCCGCTGTCGCGCCATTGCACGGCGGCCTTGAAGCCGGCCTCTTGCGCATAGCGGCGGAACCACAGGCCCTCGGGGTTGTGGCGGGTGATGCCGTCGAACACCGTGGCCAGCGACTGGGTTTGCTCCAGCCCCATGGTGAGCATCACCTGGTTGACCACCATCTTGTGCATCGCCAGGTGGCCGCGCGGTACCCCCGCGATGCGGCTGGCCAGGCGCAGGGTGGCGGCCTCCAGCTCGGCCAGGGGCACGGTCTCGTTGGCCAGGCCCCAGGCGGCGGCGGTGCGGCCGTCGATCACGTCGCCGGTGAACATGAGCTGTTTGGCGCGGGTGGGGCCCAGGCGGTACGTCCACATGGCGGTGGTGGGGCAGCCCCACACACGGGTGGGCATGTAGCCGATGCGGGCGTCTTCGGCCATCACCAGCAGGTCGCAGCACAGGGCGATGTCGCTGCCCCCGGCCACGGCCGCGCCGTGTACCTTGGCGATGGTGGGCTTGGCGCAGCGCCACAGGCTCATGAAGTCGTCGGTGTTGCGCTTCATGTAGGCGTAGTCAACCATCGGGTCCCAGGGCGTTTTTTCCTGCTGGCAAGGGTGCTCGATGTGTTGCTCGGCGGTGTCGGCCAGGTCGTAGCCGCCGCAAAAACCCTTGCCCGCGCCTTCCACCACGATCACGTGCACCTCGTCGTCGCGCTCGGCCCATTCCACGGCGGCGCGGATCTCGCGCGGCGTGTCGTCGTTGATGGCGTTCAACCGCTCGGGGCGGTTGAGCAGCAGGCGGGCCACGCGGGGCTGCTGGGGGTCTTTGTCGATGCGAAGGGTGCTGAAAACGGGCATGTGGTCTCCTCTGGGTGGTGGGGTGGCTCTGGGGCCGGCTGCAGCATAGGCCGGGTGCCAAGGGTTCGCACACAGGGGAATCCGCCACATGCCCCTGTGCAGCGCGGGTTGAACCCGGCGCGCCTGGCGCCTAAGGGGGTAGCCACTTAAAATCGCGTGTTTTCCTCGCTGCCCGCGCCACGGGTCTGGACCAGCCCATGAACGCCCCCCTCGACGTCTCCTTTTTCGCGCGCGCGGCCAAGCCGATCACCAGCTACCGCCCGTATTGGGCCAAGCGGTTTGGCACGGCCCCCTTCCTGCCCATGAGCCGCGCCGAGATGGACCAGCTTGGCTGGGACAGCTGCGACATCATCCTGGTCACGGGCGACGCCTATGTGGACCACCCCAGCTTCGGCATGGCCGTGATCGGCCGCGTGCTCGAATCGCAAGGCTTTCGCGTGGGCATCATTGCCCAGCCCGACTGGCACAGCGCCGAGCCCTTTAAGGTGCTGGGCAAGCCCAACCTGTTCTGGGGCGTGACGGCCGGCAACATGGATTCCATGATCAACCGGTACACCGCCGACCGGAAGATCCGCAGCGACGACGCCTACACCCCCGGCGACGTGGGCGGCAAGCGCCCCGACCGCGC
>FWPV01002056.1_pt1 | contig 47663 bp, 38 predicted proteins | sample 2228371 | NCBI WGS metagenome assembly FWPV01 (sample SAMEA103939776, study PRJEB20133) | metagenome | reverse complement strand
CAGCCCAGTCTCGGTACCGTAATCTGCTTGAAATACATCGCCAGACTCCTGAGATCAAAGGTTTCAGTCACACGCTGACGGCTGAAAATCGATCCTGCCGGTCAACCCGGCAAACCTCCCCGGCTTTGCGAGGCATGTCATCATTGCCGCATCATGACACTGGAAAATAATTATCAAATGACAAAAGGATTTGCAATCCATTTGGACTGATCGAGTACACTGACAGATACCAATGCCATGGACAGAAAGCAAGTGATTCACCGGTAGCATATTAATTTTATTTTGAATAACGGATTAAGCCGGCTATTTTGTCACAACCTGCCAGATGAAGATGATGATCATAAGCAGCGCGCCTGCCGCTTGGAATCCGGTTGCCAGCCCCCATCCGGCCACTCCGCCCACGCTGGCCTTGAAGGCCGCACCCCAATCCTGGTGCCGGCGGTATTCGGCGTAGAGAATGCCAAGGGCATAGCCGACAAGAGCGCCCAGCAGGTTCAGGATTATAAAGCCGGCCAATGCACCGCCAATTCCCCAGATTATTGAACGACTGCCGGCACCCAGAGTTTTCGCTCCCAACAGAGCCATCCACATGTCCGCCGTGGCAGAGATGACGGCAATCAGCGTCATGCTCGCAAACGCCACCGGCCCAACCACTGTGAACTGCGTTGCGATGGCATAAACCAGCACTGCCAGCCACACCAGCAGCGGTCCGGGCATGAGCGGCACAAACGAACCTACAAATCCCAGCAGCATAAAGAAGATGACGACTCCAAGTCCGATGGATTCCAGCCACATAGAAAAATTCTCCGCAAGAAATACTGAAGCCAGCCAACACTGGTCTTCCTGCAAATGATTCCGTTGGCGTTATAATGCTTACGCATCCTACCTCAAGTATGATAAACAAACAGGGTTTACCGGCGCCTGTCAATACAGCACTCCCACCAATCGACCAACCAATGAGGAGTCATCATGAAACTGACGACTGCTTTGAACTCGTTCCTCAATCATTTCTATAACTTTACAGACCTTTCAGCGAACCCGGAACGGAGCATCTCCGCCCAGGAATTTTATGAGTCGGTGATTGTCAGGGCGGTGCAGTCACCCGAATTCCGCCGCAGACTTGTGGAAGATCCCGCAACCGTGCTGGCGGAAATTGGCGTCCGGTTGCCCGATGGAGTCAAAGTAACCTTTGTAGAGAACACAGACCGCGTGGTCCACATCGCCATTCCTCCTTATGTGGGTGAATAGCATAGCGTGCATGGAGTAGTCATGGAAAACAATCCTCTGCAGGAAATCCTCATTAGAGTGTGCTCAGACAAACCCTTTCGCGAAAAATTCCTGCAGGATCCCAAAGAGGTCCTGCGCGACGCTTCAATTCAGGTGCCGGACAATATAACCATTCGGGTGCTGGAAAACAGCGATGAACAGATCTACATCGTTTTGCCGACCAGCCTGGACAAGCAGCCTGCTCAGTGGACTTCCAAGGATCGGCCCACTGCCGGAGAAACCTTTGAAACCGCCGAATTGACCATCCAGTGGACCAACCAGGGGATCGCCTTGAGGGGCCGCGTCGGCAGCGAAAGTGTTCCGCTGTTGCGCCGGCAGCTTGATCGGGCGAGCGGCAGTCTGCTGGTGGACTTTGGGCAAGTGACTTTTATGAGCTCAGCCGGACTGGGCGTTCTCCTGTCTACACAAAAGCGTCTTGCGGCCAATCAAAACGAGCTCTATTTGTGCAACGTACCGGCCCCCATCAAGAATGTCTTTTCCTTGACGGGGCTCGATTCCATCTTTCAGTTTGTCACACCGGAGTTTGACGGTACCTGGTGGATGGCCTTTCCAAACGTCTGAGGTTGGCTGCGGTTTGAGCACCTCGTGTTCCCTTTTATCATGCTGCATCCTCCCCAATTGCAGGCATTGATGTTACATTGTGGTCATGGAACCAAGAATGGGATGTCCCTGGCTTGGGGCGTCAAATCTACACAATGAAATTGATCTAACCATGGGGAGCACGCTGTGGAACCAGGAGAACGCGTCCAGCATGTAAAAGAAAAGAGCCGGATCCTGGGTGATCTGATCCACGATTTTTTGCAGTGTCCGGCAGCAACCGGTGCGCATGAAATGGGGTTGCAGATGGCCTGCCTGGATTTGCTGAGAGCCCTGGGGCCCGGCAATGGATATCAGGAGCACAGCAACCGATCAGTCTCTCAGAAAGCCGTGTCGAAAGCGGAGCGCATGCGTTTGGCGCATGATGAACTGGATGCCAGGATAAGGAAACAGAACGAGGCCCTGGCGAAAGCCAACAGGGATTTGCGTGCTGAAATCAACGAACGCAAAAAGGCTGAAAAGAAAATCCGCCAGCAGAATGAATTTTTGAACCATGTCCTGGAATCCTTGCCTCACCCTTTCTATGTGCTTGACGCCAAAGATTACACCATCAAAATGGCAAACTCGGCGGCGATCGCCGGGGAGCTCAGTGAGAATACAACCTGCTACCAGCTGACCCATGGGAAAAGTACCCCATGCAACGGATCCCAACACATTTGCCCGCTGCAGATGGTAAAAAACACCAAAAAGCCCGTGATCGTCGAACATATTCATTTTGACCGGAAGGGGAATCCCAGAAATGTCGAAGTTCACGGCTATCCGATTTTTGATGAAGACGGCAATGTCGCTCAGCTGATCGAGTATTCCCTGGATATCACTCAGCGCAAAAAGATGGAGGCGGAACTAAGGAACAACGCAGAAAAAATCAAGATGTTTGCCTACGCCATTTCCCACGACCTCAGGAGTCCGCTGATCGGGATCCATGGCCTGGTCGAGTTGATGCACAAACAATACAGGGACCTGCTGGACGAAAGAGGCAGCAAATACTGCGAACAAATCCTCAAAGCCTCAAAACAGGTCGTCGCCCTCGTTGAGGAGCTCAACACGTTCATAAGAACCAAGGAGACTCCCCTGAACTTTGAAGCCGTTGACAGCAACGAAATATTCACCGCCATGAGAGAGGAGTTCAGCCCCCTGCTGGCAATTCATCACATTACCTGGTCACAACCCGCCGATGCGCCCACGGTCAAAGCTGATAAGCTCTCCTTGCTGCGGATTTTTCGCAATCTGGTGGACAACGCGCTCAAGTATGGCGGCGATGATCTTAGCGAGATCACAATCGGCTATCAGGAGTCAGCGGATTCTCACATTTTTTCAGTCAGTGACGACGGGGTGGGCATCAAGTCGGAAGACTGCAAATCCGTATTCGGACCATTTAAGCGCAATGAAACTTCCAAGGGAATAGCGGGAACCGGATTGGGCCTTGCCATCGTTGAGGAGATTGTCACCAGGCACCGGGGAAAAGTTTGGGCGGAGCCCAACCCGGATCAAGGTGTCACCTTTTACGTTTCACTACCCAAAGCGCTTTAGGGACTCGATCATCGGCCTCCGGCTGACTCATTGATTTGCTTGCAGAAAGCTCGCCAGACTGGCAGGATCTTCAACACTCAGAACCTTTGCGCTGCGATCTATCTTGCGCATCAGTCCGCGCAGCACTCGTTTGGGACCGACTTCGACAAACTGACTGTACCCTTCCTGCAGCATCCATTCGATGGACTGCCTCCAGAGAACCGAACCACACAATTGGTCGATGAGCTTTTGCGGGGCCTCAAGTGCGGTCTTCAGGGGCGTTGCATCAACATTGTTCACGATCGGAATCTGCGGATCGCGGAACACGCATTCTCGCACCACCGGCTCAAACCGTTCTTTTGCCAGACGCATGCAGCGGCTGTGCCAGGGTCCGCTGACGTTCAGCTTAACACACTTCTTGGCACCGGCTTCGATGCTCAAATTCATCGCCCGATCCACAGTATCGGCCGGACCGGTGATGATGATCTGGTCGGGGCAGTTGATGTTGGCTACCTCCACATCACACACCTGACAAATCTCTCGAATCTTGTCTTCTTCCAAATCCATTATTGCGGCCATGCTGCCGGGTTCTTCCTGAGCCGCCTGATGCATTAAGGCTCCACGCTCTTTGACCAGTTTCAGCGTGTCTTCCAGACTGATCACGCCAGCCGCATAGAGGGCGCTGTATTCCCCCAGGCTGTGTCCGGCGGCGGCGACCGGATAGATGGCATGCAGTCGCAATATGTTAAAGCAAGCCAAATTGACAACGGTAATCGCAGGCTGAACGTTTTCAGTGAGCACCAGCAACTCTTCGGGCCCCTCAAAACAAAGTCGGGTAATGTTCATCTGCAGAATGTCATTGGCTTGTTCAAATAGTTCACGAACTTCCGTGTAATTCTCGTAAAATTCGCGTCCCATGCCCACGTATTGCGATCCCTGACCTGGAAAAAGAAAGACCCATTTGTTCATCCCACTGCTCCTGTGCCAACTGATCTAACAAATTATAATGACAATGATTGGGCTCGCTTTTATTAGCCTGGGTATATCTTGTCAAGTAATGAATAAGAGTGGCACATGAAAAGGAACGGCCGGAACAATGCTTGACTGCAGGTTCGCCAGGGTGGTAGACGGTGCCTGCTTGAATTTGCGCCGACTGCCCCCCGAAATCGATGTATGCGATGCAGGGCGATCAGTATCCTGCCCCCCAAAAAAAGTTATTTTCAGAGGCATCATACTGGTATAATAATGAGATTTGTAAAAGGTTGCTATAGAGCGAGCTAATGCCCACAGGAGAAATGCAAATGTTGCACGATCATCGTTTTGTGAGAACCTTGGTGATATTTTTGATTTTTGGCTCCTTTCTGCTCGCACCAATACCGGCGCTAGCCAGCCGGACTCCAATGGATGTGATCAAGGCGGGAACCGAAAAGGCGCTGGATATTCTGCATGACCGCAATCCAGATGGAAAGCTCAATCTGAGGGCGCGGCGGGGGGAAATCCTGACCATTGTTGACCAATATTTTGACTTTGAAGAAATGGCCAAGCGCTCCTTGGGACGTGCATGGAGGTTCCAGTCAAAACAGAAACAGGATGAGTTCGTAAGACTTTTCAAAGACCTGTTGTTTAATACTTACGTGGATCGGGTCGAAAGCTACACTGCCTCCAACGAGCAGGTTGTGTTCGACACGCAGCAAATCGACGGCAACCACGCAGTGGTGAAGACCCGCATCACCGGGTATCAGGACAAGGATGTGAGCGTTGACTACCGACTCACTCAGAAAGCCGGCGAGTGGAAGGTTTATGACGTGATCGTTGCAGGAATCAGTCTGGTGAATAACTATCGCAGTCAGTTCAACTCCATCCTTTCCCGAAAATCTTTCGATGAACTGCTCAAGACAATGAATAACAAAGTGGCCTCAATCAACAAGCCCGCCTAGCTGGTACCCTGCAGCCCGGTTGGGAGCGATTTGATGAATCTCGGACCGGAAGGACACCGCAAACGCCTGCGCGAACGGTTCTTGCGCAGTGGCTTCGATGGGTTTCACGACCACGAGTTGCTGGAATTGATTCTGCTGTACGCCATTCCCAGGAGAGACGTCAAACCGATCGCCAAGGCTCTGTTGATGGAATTCTCCTCGGTATCGGCGGTTTTTGATGCACCGATGGAAGCACTGCAGAGCGTTTCCGGAGTAGGGGAACACGCGGCCATGCTGCTCTCTATGATTCCCCGTTTGGTGGACCGCTATCATCAGGACCGATGGCGGCAAACCTCCTCGTTCCATTCCACTCAGCAGGCGGTGGCCTATCTGACAGCCGTCCTGGGCACCGAGAGGAATGAGGTGTTTTGTGTTCTCGCGCTCAACAGCCGCAATGGACTGATCGCTCGGGAAGAGATCCAGCGAGGCAGTGTCAATCGGACGGCGGTGTACCCTCGACTGGTGGTTGAAACCAGTCTCAAGCACCGGGCAACTGCGGTGATCCTGGCCCATAATCACCCGGGGGGCGACCCGAGCCCTTCAACCGCCGACCGCCAGTTGACCCGCAAACTCAAAAGAATCCTGCACGACCTGGACATCACCGTGCACGATCACATCATCATTGCCGGTCCGCGCTATTTTTCCTTCGTCGAGCAGGGGGAAATGGAATGAATTCCGGTACCATGCCGGCCATCGTCGTCAAACAGTCCGGCGGCAAAGGTCAGTGGAACCGTTTGGCGTTCGAGACGGTGCCACGTCCCACGCTTGCCCACCGGGAAGTGCTGGTCCAGGTAGAAGCCTGCTCGGTCAATCGCGCCGATTTGTTGCAACGACGCGGGTTTTATCCTCCACCCCCGGGTGCTTCTGTAATCCTTGGCCTGGATTTCGCCGGCTTCGTCGCAGCAATGGCTGATAACGTTACCCGATGGCATGCGGGCGACCGTGTGTTCGGCATAACCTCCGGAGGCGGCTACGGGCGCTACATTGCCGTGTCGGAAGATCATCTGGTCAGGATTCCTGAGCGCCTTTCGTTTGTGGAAGCGGCCGCAGTGGCGGAAGTGTTTTTCACGGCGTTTGTCAACCTGTTCCTGGAAGCGCAGATTCAAGCGGGCGAGAGGTTGCTCGTTCAGGGCGGCGGAAGCGGAGTCGGAAGCGCTGCCATCCAGCTGGCCAAGGCGGCAGATGTGAGGTCCTACATCACAGCCGGTTGCGATGAGAGGATCCGGCGTTGCCTGGAGCTTGGAGCCGCATACGGCATCAATTACAAACAGGAGGACTTCGCCAAACGCATCCTGGAGCTCACCTCCGATGAAGGCGTCGATGTCATCCTGGACATCGTCGGAGGGCCATACCTGACTCGCCATTTGGATATTCTCAGCAACCGCGGCCGCCTGGTCTTAATCGGCCTGATGGGCGGAAGCAGGGCCGAAATTCCTCTTGGCCCGGTACTCACCAAACGACTGCGAATCATCGGCTCGGTGCTCAGAAGCAGAACCAACCGGGAGAAAGCGATTATAACCCAGGAATTCCGGAAGAAAGTCATTCCGTTACTCGAATCCAACCGAATCCATCCCGTAATCGACGGCATTTATCCCATTCACGCCGCGGAAGAAGCCCATCAACGGATGCTGGCTGGAGGTCATTTCGGCAAGATCGTTTTGACCTGGCACGGCGTGGAAGACTGGAATGGGGTTGGGAGGCGAGGTTGAAACGAGGGCTTGGGTGTGCCGGAGAAAGCCCAATGGAAAACGATTGGATCAGGTTGGATAAGGTATCCCTGGTGCGCAATCGCAAAACCATCCTGGAAGCAATCCAGTGGTCCGTCAGTCCCGGCGACCACTGGGTAGTCATGGGTGCCAACGGCTCCGGCAAGACCACCCTTCTGCAGCTCCTGGCGGGCTACCTCTGGCCGACCCGGGGCAACATTACCGTACTGGGTGAACGATTCGGCCACACCGACCTGCGCACCCTGAGAAAAAAGATCGGCTGGGTGGGGTCATTTCTGCAAATCCAGGTTCCTCCCTCCGAACGCCCTGTGGATTTTATCGTCAGCGGCAAGTTTGCCTCCATCGGCATTTTCGAGCAACCTGCGGAAGACGACTACCGTCACGCCTACCAGGTAGCCTGTCGACTGAGGGTGGACAAAATTCTGCAGTCCCCCTACGGAGTCCTTTCACAGGGCGAAAAACAGCGCCTGCTTATCGCTCGTGCCCTGATGCATAATCCTCAACTGGTCATACTCGATGAACCGTGCGCCGGACTTGACCTGGCAGCGCGTGAACAACTGCTCCAGATCCTGCAGGATCTGGGCAGCTCGGCCAACTCCCCCACTTTGATTTACGTCACACACCATCTCGAAGAAATTGTGCCGATCTTCACCCACACCCTGCTCCTCAAAGATGGAAAAATCCTGGCACAGGGAACCAACGAAGATATTCTTCGATCTTCTCTGTTGCAGGAAGCTTTTGGACTGGCGATGGAGGTGGTTAAGGACAAAGGCCGCTACTGGGCGCATATTCAGGCAGACGCCGTAGCAAAAGCTTTCCCTCGAGAAGGTTAATGCCTTCTCAGCCCTGCATATTGCCGCTGCACATAGTGCAACGCTTCCGGCGTATCCACCCCGGTGACCTCAGCCGGGGCGGCGATGGCCATCCCAACAGCAAGGCCGTCCCGGCTCATCAGCTCAACCAGGTCCGTTAGAAAGAACTCCTCCACCGTGACATGGCTGCCGCCCCATTTTTTCTGCACCCGATGCGGTGCCTTTGCCAGATGTGCCATATACTCCAGGAGAACTCGCCGCCCGGCGGCGTAAACACCGGCGTTGCAGTAGTGCAGAGCCGCCCGCCGAGAGGCCGGGTAGGATCGCCAGTATTTCCATTCGACGATTTTCTTCACGTGCTCCCCCGCACACTCGAGCAGCCCATATTGAGCCTTGTCCGGCGGATCGAACGCCAGCACGGCCAGGTCACAGGAACAGAGCTGTGCAATCAATCCGGCGTAGGTTGCCGGTCGGATGAGCGGCACGTCGCCCATGGTGATGATCACCTTGTCGGCAGCCGAGGACTCGAGAAAAGACCTTGCCGCCAGCAGCGCCCCGCCGGTTCCGTTGGTCTCGGGCTGCACAATGAATTCCGCTCCATGGGCAGCGGCCGCTGCTCTCACCTGGTCGGCAAAATGGTGCACCACAATCCCCTTGGGCCCAGGTGGAAGATTGTCCAGCACTTCAATCAGCATAGGCCGTCTGCCACTGTACAGTGAACCTTCCGGAATGAGAGGCAAAAGAGTTTTATTGCCCTGATACCCCATCATGCGGCTGCCCTTTCCGGCAGCAAAAACAATGCTGGCCACTTCTTTCAACTTCCGATCGCTCCTCGGAGCTTGTCCGGGAACTCCCTCTCCCTTGATGGAGAGGACCGGGGTGAGGGCGTAAATGGTTGCAATCTCAGCCCCTCACCCAACCCCTTCCCCTCGAGGGGGAGAGGAATTTTCCGTTCGCGGACAAGTGCCCCGCCACTTACGGTCAGTTCTTATTTTGGCGGTAAATTGAAACGGCTTTGTAGTGTTCCTCCAGAGTCCTGGAAAATCGATGCGTGCCGTCGTTATTGCTCACAAAATACAAGTAGGGAACATCCTCGGGATAGAGCACCGCGCGCATCGATTCGGCTCCGGGATTACATATGGGGCCTGGAGGCAATCCCTTTCTCTGGTAGGTGTTATAAGGACTTTGCCTCTGCAGATGCTCACGCGTTATCGGTCCGGAAAAATCCGCTAAATCATAGACGGCAGTCGGATCACTTTGCAGGGGCATGCCCAATTTCAGTCGGTTCAAAAACACACCGGCAATCACAGGTCGCTCTGCATCCACAACCGCTTCTTTCTCCACGATGGACGACATGGTTACGACCTCCTGCACACTCCACCCAAGCTCCCTGGCTCTGGTTTGCCACTTTTTTGAAAAGTTGATTTTAAACTGGCGAACCATCGCCCTCAACATGGTCTTGCTACTGGTAGTTTTGGAAAAATAGTACGTTTCCGGGAAAAGATAACCTTCCAGGCTATCGCCGGGCAGATCCAGGGAATCGATAAAGGCCCTGTCTCTGGTCAACCGGCTGATATCATCGGCCGCACCAAGCCCCGCCCTTTCAATGATGGCAGCCACATCCGCCAAGGTCGACCCCTCGGGTATCGTCACTCGATGCAGTAAAACTTTCCCTTGCACGATTTGATCAAGGATTTGAGCCGGGCTGGATAGAGAAAAGAAGGCATATTCTCCCGCCTTGAGCTTTTGCCCCGAGTTTGTAAGGCGGCAGAGCAAATAGAATTTCTTAGCATCGGCAACCAGATCTTTTCGCTCCAGTAGATCGGCAATGGCCGCCGCCCCCATGCCGGGCTCGACGGTCAGCTCCTGCACCCGCGGCACGGCGCCCGCTCTTCCGGGTAGATGCACAAACATCCAGAACTGAAAGGCATATACCAGGCCCGCCAGCGTCAACAGCCACACCACCGAAGGCACGAGATAACCCATTGCGACGCCAAATTTCTTGAGACCGCTCATGCTCACCTCCTCGTTGACGATCTTGTTTAGCACGGAAAACAGCTCACGACAACACTACAGCGATTCTCCTTTCAACTTGCCTTGCTCCGGATGAGCCGTGTCCGCCGCCCGCGCATGCGCACCGCGCCTCGCGGCAGCATGAGAATGGCTGTCACAGCCGGCATACACGGATTTGGCAGGGGCTGACAGCCCATGGGGAATCTGAGAATAGGTTGAGCAACGCGACCGTTAAGAATCTTTGGCTTGGAAACGATTCAATGCTATGATGTCGGCGAGGTGGAGGAGAAAGGGGGAGCAATAATCGGAAATCACCAGAAAAGGGGCGGCAAAATTCATGACAAGAGATCTTTATCGCGATTCGGGAGTGGATCTGGGCAAGGCCAACGAGCTTGTCAAACGCATTCGGCCATTGGTGCGATCGACCTTCAACAGCGGGGTCATAACAGACATTGGAGGTTTTGGAGGGCTTTTTTCGTTCGACTGCCGTGACTTGAAAAACCCCGTCCTGGTCTCCTCGACAGATGGCGTGGGTACCAAGCTGAAAGTGGCATTCCTGGCCAATCGACATGACACTGTGGGCATCGACCTGGTGGCCATGTGTGTGAACGATATCATTGTGCAGGGAGCACGGCCGCTGTTTTTTCTGGACTACCTGGCCATGGGGAAGATTGAGCTGGACCTGGTCGAACAAATCATCGCGGGCATTGTGGGGGGATGCAAACAGGCCAAATGCTCTCTTATTGGTGGCGAGACCGCCGAAATGCCCGATTTTTACCAAGAAAATGAATATGATCTGGCCGGCTTTGCGGTGGGCTTGGTGGATAACAGCCAGATCATCGACGGCTCCACCATTCACGTCGGCAATCATATCATCGGATTGGCCTCCAGCGGGCTCCACTCAAACGGCTACAGCCTGGTACGGCGCATCGTATTCGATCAGCTGAAGATGGAGCCGGACAGCTTCATTCATGAATGCAACCGCACAGTCGCCGAAGAACTGCTCGAACCCACTGCCATTTATGTGGAATCCGTGCGCAAGCTGTTGCGCCAGTTTAAAATCCTGGGCATGGCCCACATCACCGGTGGCGGCTTCCATGACAACATCTGCAGGATCCTCCCGGGAGCTTGCCAGGCAATTGTTTACCACGGGTCATGGGAAGTCCCCGCCATCTTTCAGTTTCTGCAGGAAAAAGGGAACATTTCGGAGGATGAAATGTATCGCGTTTTTAATCGAGGGATCGGCTATGTGCTCATCGTAGAACCCGAGGAATCCGACGAAATCATCCAGTTTCTCTATGCCATGGGGGAAAAGGCCTATCGCATAGGAGAAATTATCGCTCGCGATGAAGCATCTCCTCCGGTGCGAATCGCAAGTGAGTAGACATGTCGAGACCGACTCCCCTGCCGGATGATGCGACGCCACTGCAGGCGAAAAACGAAAGGATAGATGCCGCCATATCGGTACTGTCCCACTACCTGCATGGCAAAGAAAAGGCCTTGCGCCTGGCTCTGATCTGTTTTTTCTCCAACGGACATCTGCTCATAGAAGACCTTCCAGGCCTTGGCAAAACGACCCTGGCCATCGCCATCGCCAAGGTGTTGGGCCTCACCTTCGGCCGCATTCAGTGCACCTCCGACCTGCTGCCTTCGGACATTACCGGACTGTCCATTTACAATAAGAATCTGAGTGCCTTCGAGTTCCAGCAGGGCCCCATCTTCAACCACATCGTGCTATTCGATGAGATCAACCGGGCCACTCCCAAGACACAGAGCGCATTGCTTGAAGCCATGGCGGAAAAGCAGGTGACCATCGAGGGCAGGACTTATGATTTGCCCCGGCCGTTCTTCGTCATTGCCACCCAGAACCCCACCGAGCAATTTGGGACCTTCCCTCTGCCCGAATCACAACTGGACCGATTCATGATGAAAATCAGCATCGGATACCCGCCGCGAACGGCTGAAAGGGAAATTTTGAAGGGAGGCAGCAAGCGCAAAGAAATCTATTCCATGGAACCGGTCATGGATAAAGACGAAGTGATCGAGATTCAGCAATGCATAAAACAGAGGGTCTATGTTTCGGATAAGATCATCGATTATTTTCTGAACGTCATTGCTGCAACCCGGGAGAGCGAATACCTGATTGCGGGCCTGTCGACCAGAGGGGCTCTGGCACTGGTGCAAACAGCCAAAACGGACGCTTTCTTCAGGAAAAAAGACTTTGTGGTGCCGGAAAATCTTAAGGAATTGGCCCAGTATATTTTGCCCCATCGAGTCCTGTTCAAAGAAGAATATGAGTCCGCCGACAAGAAGGAGATCATACGATCAATCCTGGAAGAAGTGCCGGTCCCGGTGTAATCAAGATCAATAAAGCCGGCTGGATTTACATTATTCTGACTATCCTGGTCGGGTTTTCAGCGGTCAATACCGGCAATAACCTCATCTACATCATCGCATCGGCACTGCTCAGCTATATGCTGGTTTCCGGGATTTTCGGCCGGCGCAACCTGTTCGAACTTGACATCGACCTGGAAATTCCACAGGAAATCTTCGCCCAGACCAGCACCCTCGTCGGCATTCGCGTGACCAACAGGCGAAAATTCATGCCCGCATTTCTAATTCGGGTGCTCGTCGAAAATCACCACTCGTTATTTTCCTTCATCGGCCCCAATTCACAACATAAGCAGTATTGCGCGATGCAGTTCGAAACACGGGGCGCACACGTGATTCAAAACATCTATGTCAGTTCGGTTTTCCCCTTCAATTTCTTTTCGCGCTACAGAAAGCTCAAGCAGGCCCGCCGGCTGATCATCTTTGCCAGGCCTCAGAAATGCCGGTCCCTCCATTTCCAGGACAGACAAACCCGCGTCAAAGGAGAAAGCGCTGCCCTGACCCTGGGATACGATTCGGATATCGTCTCGATCAGGGATTACGTGTCGGGAGATCCGCTGAAATACATCAACTGGAAGTCGACGGCAAAAACGGGCACCCTGAAAACCAAGGAACTGGCAGCCATCGAGCTGCGGCAGGTGATGATCGATTTTGACAAGTTCGATAAGAAAGATCTGGAACATAGGATATCCTGCGTCACCTACCTGATTCTCAATTTCATCCGATCGAATGTTCCGGTGGGCCTGGTGATCGCCGGCGAGAGATTCAAACCCGCTGCAACCACAGCCCACAAATTGACTCTCCTGAAAAAACTGGCAGTGTATGGTCAAGATTAGCAGCATTTTACAGATCATCACCTATCTGGTGGTTGGCGTAAGCTACGCGGCCGTTTTTCAATATGTCGAGACGTACTATTCTGCCAGTTTCACCTCCCTGTTGGCCCTCTCCATCTACTTGAATTTCAACCGTTTCCTAAAGATTCCTCGGTGGCTTCTCAACAGCATCTCCCTTGGAGTGCTGACCATTTCAGCCCTCACCATCACCACCGAGTATCTGGTGGAACCCGTTTTGGGCGCGCTGCTCGTGCTGATTGCCATCAAGCTGCTGGATGACAAGGCTTTCAGAGACTACGCGCAAATATTTGCCATGTGTGTTTTTGTGCTGATCGGCTCCAGCCTGCTTTCTTTGAGCATCGCCTTTCTTGGCTATTTTTCACTGACGGCGGTCCTGGCTACGAGTGCATTGATTCTGCTGGCTTATTTTGCTCAGGATTCGGAAATCGCCATCCAGCGACGCAACCTGAACAAGGTTTTTTTGCAATCACTTCTCATCTGCGCCATCGCCTTGCCCGGTTCATTGATTTTCTTCGTGATCCTGCCCCGCACCAACTATCCCATACTGAGCTTTCTCAACAGAGAAGGCTATGCCAGGGCGGGCTTCACGGACCGCATCAATCTCGGGGAGATAGCAGAAATTCAGGAAAATAATCTGGTCATATTCCGGGCTCAAATGAGCCCCATCGATGACCAGGATCTCTACTGGCGAGGCATCGTCCTCGACCAATTCGACGGTAAATCCTGGAAAAGCGGCGCCGTTGACACCTCATCCAAACCCAGCTTGCGGAGAGGCCCGCAGGTTGAGCAAACCATCTATCTGGAGCCTTACGGCAACAGATTTTTGTTCGCCCTCGACAAACCCCAATCGATTTTGCACCGGCATGTGGAACGGGCTCAGGATCTCACCTATTCTTTGTCCACATACATCGACGAAAGAGTCCGTTACAAGGCCGTCTCGGTCATCACGGACTTCCTTGTTGATCAATCCCCCGGGCATTCTCGATATGTTCAGCTGCCGGCGGATTTTTCACCAAGAATGGAACGGCTCGTCGCTGAGTTGTCCCACGGCAGGCAGGGAGGAGAAACCCTGCAGGCTTTGTTGGCATTTTTCAGGCAGGGCGATTTTCAGTATTCGATGAAGAACCTGCCCACCACGGACAACCCACTGGAGGATTTCCTGTTTCAAAACAGGAGCGGCAACTGTGAGTTTTTTGCTTCATCCCTGGCCGTAATGTTGCGCATGGCGAAGATCCCGGCGCGACTCGTGGGCGGTTACCGAGGCGGCTACTACAACCGGGCGGCCGGCTACTACATGGTGCTGCAAAACAACGCGCACGTGTGGGTCGAAGCTTATCTGCCCGAAAAACAGGGCTGGCTAAGGATCGACCCGACCCTGTACAGCCGGGCCGATGCCTCCGTGAGTCCCGATCACGGCGTGTTCATGCGCCTCAAGCTCATGCTGGATACCTTCAATTACTACTGGTACAAATTCATCATCAACTATGATTTCAGCAAACAACTGGCCCTGATCCGGAAGCTCAAGGCAACCATCCAAAAACCGGATGTCCAAATCGATCTGGCCAAGCATCAAATTAAGCGCTACCTGCTCTATCTTCTGGCTGCGGCTCCAGCGTTCCTGCTCATTTGTGCGCTGTATCGAGCCGTGCGCAGGCGCCCCCACGAAAAGTTGATGGCAAGATTCGAAGGCAGGATGAGCCAGCTCGGCTATCAGCGTAAGCGCTCCGAAGGTCTTGAAGAATTTGTTGCACGCATTGAAGACCGCAGGGTGCGTGTCAAGGCAGCGCAATTTGTCAACCGGTTCGAATCGGTCTATTACCGGGACCTTGATTTCAGCTCCCATGAAATACAAGCGCTGCAGCGCTGCCTCAATGAACTTTAGCAGCGTGGCGCGCGGGGCACACACCCTCTCCCCCGCGGGGAAGGGGGTCGCGATGAGGAGGCGTGAGATTTCCTGAGATTGAATGGACAACACCCCGGGGAGGCAGAAGATGGCACATCATTACGCTTTGGGAAACAGTGACGATGAAATTCAGAGACTCGAACAGCAGCACGGCACCTGGCGGTTCGCCACCGATGCGGTGCTGGCTGCCGCGGGTTTCTGTGCTGGGGACAGAGTCGCCGATCTGGGCGCAGGGCCGGGGTTCACAACCGACGAACTGGCCGGGCGCGTTGGTGCGACGGGAGCAGTGACCGCAATCGATAACGATGAACGATTCTGTGATTTGATTCGCTCTCAAGCAGCGGAAAACGTAACGGTCATTTGTGCGGACACGGCAACCCATCGTTTTCCAGGAGGCTCATTTGATGGGATGTTCGCCCGCTGGCTGTTCGCCCACATGGAAGATTTGACGCCCGTGCTCGAGGCAATTGCGGCGGCCCTGAAGCCGGGAGGCATCCTCGCGGTCATGGACTACCTCCAGTACAGGTCCGTTGCGCTGATGCCCGATGCACACGCTTTCCAGTCGGCCTACGAGAAGCTCTTCCGAATTGCGCAACAACGCCGTCTTGGATTTCTCGATGTGATCGGTCGGCTGCCGCGCAAATTACGGCCTTTCGGGCTGGAGACCGTATGGATTAAAGCATTCTCCCTTGCCGGCGGCCCCGGCAGCGATGTCTGGGAATGGATGAGCCGCTTCCACCGGCAACTGCTGCCCATGCTCATCGAACAGGAGTTCCTGACCAACCAGGAAGTGCAAGCGGTCCAGGAAGAATGGGAGCGCATGACGGCCGACCCGACTTCAATTTTGGTATCACAGACGGTTGGTGGTCTCGTGGCAAGAAAAGTCACAACCTGACCGTGCACCGCAAACCGTCTGAATCTGCAATTGGGATCAATGGCGGCACCGGTATCTTTGCAAACAAGCCCCCGGAAAAATTGCGCCCATTTAGGCTCGACGAGGCCTCCTGCCCGTTGCACGGTTTGGACCGATGCCCTGAAACACTTCAGCTTTGCCTGCAGAATATGGCTCACATCCGCAAAGTCGCTGTCAACCGGAGGGGATGCAACAGCAGGTCGAGGGCGTCGAGAATGCTGGTGGAAATCACGTCGGCGGCGGTCAAGGAGGCAAGTGCCGCCCCTTCCGTCTGTATGACAGCGATGCCGAGGGCGGACTCTCGCAGCATCAGGTGGTCATTGCGGCCGTTGCCAATACATACGCAATGGTCAGGCCCCAATTCTTGAACGTAGTTCTTCTTGGCGCGAGCCTGGTCCTCCTTGGGGATGATTGACAAACGGCAATGGATTGTCGTCAGTTGCTCCTCGACTGACCCGAAAGTATCGGCGGTCAGCACATGCACTTCCAGATCTCCGGCAAGTGCGGCAAGCCTTTCCGCAACCCCTGCGATGAGACCGCCGTCAAGGGCGATGGTGCCGTTGCAGTCGAGCACCAGATGGGACACGTTGAGGGCCTTGCCACCCGGTATGGCTATCTTCAGCATACATCCTTCCTTCACTGTTGAACTCATCAGAATATGTTGTCGATGATTTCTTGAAAGAGCGCTGCATCCTGCAGTTGCCGTCGGTTCATCTGCTGCATAACGCGCCCCTCGCGCAGCACCCAGAGTCGGTCGGCCAGCCTGCGCGCCTGGCTCAGGCTGTGCGATACGGCGATGATGGTGTAGCGATCTTTCAAATCCACCAGCAGCTGCTCTATGGTTTCCGTCGCGCGAAAATCGAGCGACGCGGTGGGTTCATCCACCAGCAATACCTGGGGTCCAAGGGCCAGCGCACGGGCGAGACATAGGCGCTGCTGCTGCCCTCCGGAAAGGGTTGTAGCCTCATCCAGCAGCCGGGCTTCGACTTCATCCCACAAACCTACCTGGCGCAGGGCCCACTCCATGCGCTCCCTAAGCTCGCCGCCTCGCAAACCAAGGGTCACCTTGAGCGGCATAGTCATGTTTTTCTCAATGGAAAAAGGCAACACCGCCGGAGTCTGAAAGACCATGGCCACCCGTCTTCGGAGCTCGGGCAGAGGGGGTGCATCGCGCGCATAGATATCCACCAGGTGACCATCCAGTCGGATTCGGACCAGACCGCTGGTGCGGCAGTTGGGAAAAAACTCATTGAGACGATTGATGGCCCTCAACAAGGTAGACTTGCCCGATCCCGAAGGTCCAATGATAACATGCAGCTCAGCAGGCAGTATTGTCAGGCTGACATTTTCCAGGACTGTTTTGCCGGAAAATTCCACGCACAACTCTTCTACGACAATAGCGGGGTTCGTTACCACTTTTTCCATCGCTTCTCAAAGCGTCTTTGCAGCATGAAGGCGGTCAAGAACAAGGTCGAGGTCAAAAGGAGCAGCACCAGCGACGTTGCAAAACCCTGATCCAGCTGCCGACGAGTTTGGTGCTCCGCCGCCAGATAATAGATGCGAAACGGCAGCGCTTCAAATCGTTCCCATAGGCCGCGCGGCATTCCCGCTTGAGCCACTACGCCGGTCAAAAGGATCACCGCGGTGTCTTCGGCCGCCCGTCCCATGGCGAGGATGACCCCGCTGAGTATACCGCGGCTGGCGACCGGAAGCAAAATGTGCACAATGGCTTGCAGCCCGGACAGGCCACACACGGGGCCAAGTATGCGCAGATGCACGGGGATCGCCTGCAGCGCCGTCTGTGTGGTACGTATCACATACGGCAGGACCAGGAGCGCGATACAAAGGGCGGCCAGAGCGAGTGACGTTCCCGCCTGGGGGAACAGGGTCCTGCGCAATAAGAGTATCAGGGCGAACCCGAACAGACCCATGACGATAGATGGGGTCCCCGCCAGCAGGTCCACGGCACAGCCAAGAGAGGCCCGCACTCGCTTGGATGCGTATTCAGCCAGATAGACACCGCTGGCAATGCCCACCGGTATCGACACAAAAGACGACACCAGAACCAGATAAAGTGTTCCCATCAGGGCTGGCCAGATACCTTCAAAAACGGGGGCGCGGCCGCTGACCGCGTCCAGCCAGTGAGTCTCGCCAAAAAACAGCGAGCCATCGATGCTTGCCAGCCCGCGCCGCAGCAGGAAGCCGACGAGCATGACGGCGGCAAGCGTAACCATCCCGGCGGAGAGCCAGGCGAACCCGACCAAACACCGATCAGCGATCTTTTTCATAAGTCTTTTCGTTATCGGCACGGCCAATTCGTTGGATGAGCAGATTGATCATCCCCATGAGCAAGAACAAAACCAGTCCCGCTGCAAAGACAGACCGGTAGGCCATACTCTGGCTGTCCGTTGCCAGAACCAGCGCGATATGGGCCGTGAGAGTGCGAATGGAGACAAATAGAGAGACGGGAAATTGCGCGGCGTTTCCGGCCAGCATGAGCGAAATCAGCGTATCGCCGATCGCCCTGCCAAAGCCAAGAATAGCCGCCACTAGCAGTCCCTGGGCAGAGGCCGGGATCAACACGTGCCGCACCTGTTCGATGGGAGTGAAGCCCAGCGCCGCCGAGGCCAGTGTGAGAGTCGGATCAATACGTTCGAGTCTGGCCTGAAAAACCAGAACGATCGTGGGCAAAATAAGGAGACTCAGGGTTATGGCGGCGGTCAGAAGAGTGAAGCCGGTTCCTGCCGACAGCCAGTCACGCATGAGCGGAACCAGCAGAAAAACCGATACAAATCCGTAAATGACCGTTGGAATGCCCGTCATGAAATGCACCAGTGTCTTTAACAATCCGGCTGCCGGGGCCGGAGCGAGTGAGTGCACGAAAAAACAAATGGCGACGGCCCCAGGGAAGGCCAGAAACAGGGCCAGCAGAGAAATAGCGAAGGACCCCGCGCACATGGGCAGAATGCCATAGCTGCCGGCAAACGGCTGCCAGCGCCGTGAAAACACCTCACCCAGTTCCCCTGAAGTGAACAGAGGCAGGCAGAAATACGCCAGCAACAGCAGGATGGAAATGATCGCCACTGCCGCAATGGCGGTGGCGATCAACAGGATTCGTTCGATGCAACGCTCCAGCTTGGAACGTAAGCGCAAACCGCATGGGCGACCGAAAGGCATGCCTACTCGATGGGAAAGTAACCGTGCCGCCTGATGATTGCAGCACCGTCAGGGCTCAGGATGTAGTCGATGAAAGCCTGAACCAGCGGGTTCGGTTCACCTCTGGTGTTCATGTAAAGCTTGCGTACCACTGGATAGCTGCCGTTCAGCGCATTTTCCTGCGACGCGGCTACACCGTCCAACTGCAAAGCCTTGACGCTTTCATCAATGTGCCCGATGCTCACATAGCCAATGGCATTTGGGTCTTGCGCCACGGCAACCTTCATGGCTCCATTGGACGGCACGATGTTCGCCGACTGGGCGACCGTTCCCTGTTTGAGTAGCTTCTTCCAAAAAACCTCGCGGGTCCCGCTCGCTTCATCACGGCTGAAAAGGTGAATGGCGGCGTCTCTACCCCCTACCTCCTTCCAGTTGCTGATTTTTCCCGCAAAGATATCCATGATCTGCTCGGCGGAGAGATTGGAGACACTGTTTTGCGCATTGACCACGGCCGCCACGCCGTCCAGCGCAAACGCATAGGACCGGAGACCATACTTGCCGATTTCTTCGGGTGACAGTGCCCGTCCGGTGTTGCCGATGTCGACCAGGCCCTCGCCCACTTTCTGCACCCCGACACCCGTTCCGCCCCCTTCAACGGTGATCCTCACCGCAGGATTGAAAGTCATGATGGTTTTCGCCGCGTCGTTCATCACTGGAATGTGAGCCGTGCCGCCGGCGATGCTGATGGTCCCGTTAAGGTTTTTAAAGCTCTCCAGAGCATTGCAGTGTCCCTGATCGAAGGGCATGACCGCACTCACCAGAAAGCAAACCGTAATCAGCCATAACAGATTGATGGTTTTCATTTTTCTCCTCCAGTCGAATGGCTTCTTCCAAGCGCACCAGGCGCACTGTCGAAAACACCCGGTCGGGGCACGCAATACCTTGGAAGCCCCTTTGCCGGCTCCGATAGCAACAAGTAGCAACAAGAAAGACAAGTAAATTGAAGGAGCCCCTATATCAAATAGATAATTACGATGAAATCAGGGGGAGGCCATTGAGGCGAGCAATGACTATTGGCTTACAGGGACTTGCAGCAACAGGAGAGTGCCGCAGTTCAAGCGGTTTTTCATGCACTGCCGGCGCATAGTGCGCCGGCAAGTTTTCTATTGCGGTGCCGCATGTGAAGACTTGGCCGCTGCTTTCTGGTTAAACCTTGCTGCATCGATGATAAACCGCTCATGGGTCCCTCGAGATATTTCGTCAACTCCATCATGGGCGCTGAGAACAAAGGTCAACTTTCGTCCTTCCACCTTCTCGAGACTTCCCCTGACCGTGATTGTCAGACCAGGCGGAGTCGCAGCCGTATGATTCACATTGACACCGATGCCCACCGTCTGTTCCCGCGGCCAATCGATATGAGGATTAACGGCGCAGATACAGGCCCACTCGAACAGTCCCACCATAAAGCCGGTGGCAAACACTTTGGGCATCACCTGAAACTCCGGCGACTCGGGATAGAGAAAAGGCACCGTTTTGTTTTCCGGTACGGTAAAGTTGAACTCAAAGGACAACCCGGGCTGAAGCGTCTTTTGCATGGTGAACCTCCTCTGGAATGTGCTGTTCGATTGAAATCAAGCCTTCTTTTCCGGTTTACTATTTTATCTATCGAGTGTAAGATGTTGAAATGTCAAATTAATTATTCTAATCGAGCACATTAGACAGGCTTATGCAGAATGGAATGGCAGCAATTGACGGGGTTTTATCACGTCGCCAGGTTAAAGAGCTTTACCCGAGCGGCAAAAGCCACATTCCGCACGCAGTCGGCGTTGAGTCAGCAGATCAAGGCACTCGAAGAGGAGCTGGACTGTCAGTTGTTTGAGCGGGTGGGGAAGCGCAGGATCAGCCTCACCGCGGCCGGCGAAATCCTGTATCACTACGCCGAATCGGTGCTGCACGGGCACGCGCAGCTTGTGGAACAGTTGCACGACATCAAAAAGCTTCCGAAGGGACCACTGAAGATCGCGGCACCCTTCACCACCCTGTACCATTTGCTGCCGGAGAGACTTTCCCGATACATGCAGCGCTACCCCGAAGTGGAGCTCACTCTGCTGGATCGTCCGCAGGAGAGCGCGCTCGAACTGCTCAAGCAGGGAGAAATCGATTTATGTTTTGCCCTGGAATCACTGGTGCCCAAGTCCTTCACCTCTGTTCGCTGGCTGACAGTGGAAACGGTTCTCATGGTGCCGCAGGGGCATCCCCTGGCTCGGCTGGAGCGGGTGACCTTCGACCGGCTCGCCAGGTACCCGCTCATCATGCCCCCCAAGCATATGAGAACCGGTTGCCGTCAGCTTTTGGAAAGGGAATTGGCGCGCATGAAAATGAGCTGCCGCATCATTATGGAATCTTCCAATGTGGAGCTCAGTTCGATCTATGTGGAACTGGGTCTTGGCATTTCCTTTGCCACGGTGGTGAGGGATTTGCCCGTCCTGCGAGAGAGAAGGCTCGAGTTTCTCGCACTCGATCACTATTTTCAGCCGGATCACATTTGCATCGTGACACGAGTGGATAAGAAGCTTTTGTCGTACCAGCAGGATTTTGTGAATATGCTCATGCAGGAGTCGAACTCGTGTGGATAAGAAGAGTGCTTACCGCTTTAAACCTTGTTTTTGATCAGCAGATCGATATATTTCAGATGGTGGCAGGAATCGCGCAGCCCACGGGTCGGTCCTGAAGCAGTCGGTATATTGAATGCTCTGTTGAGAAGCATAATCGGGAAACAACATCAATGCTCCCTTTTTGGCTGTTGATCCTTTGGATGATTTACTTCCTCTTTCCCTTTGACCTGTTCCCGGATTTTATCCCTGGAATCGGCTGGATCGAGGATTTTCTCATCCTCATCGGCGGATATTGGATGTGGCGCAACAAACAGCAAAGCTATTCCACCGACCATACAGGCCGGTTTCAATACCAGGAGGAACAGCAGCAGGAATCACGGACCGATTCGCAAGGGCGGCAGCGCACGGGCGATGCTGGCGGGTCTCACAAAGACTTCAGGGATCCGTACAAGATCCTCGGTGTGGAACCGGCGGCTACGCCCACGGAAATCAAGCGGGCATACCGACTGCAGGCCAATCGCTATCACCCGGACAAGGTTGCCCACCTGGGAGAAGAGTTCCAGGCTCTGGCCAAGGAAAAGTTTCAAGATATTCAATGGGCTTACGAACAACTGCAGAAGCAGGGCAAAGCAGCCTGACAACGAGATGGAAAACATGGAGCGAGAGACAACCACGCCAAATGGCTACCGGTTTCGGTTGGTCAACATCGAATGCCTGCCGAATTCGGCCAATTTCAATGTTATTATGGATTTGCAGGAGACCATAGCAGAACTGCTCCCCTACCTGGCCGCAGCACTGCCCGGTTGCAGCTATACCGTCGAGGCCGGAGTGATCAACCTCATGGATAAAGGTCACATCATCGCCATTTATCCCACCTATCTGACTATCACCGATGTGACAACGCACGCCGAAGCGGAACGGTATTGCCGTGACTATTTTCAGAAAATACAGGAAGTTAAGCGCAACAGGGCAAACCTTCAGCCGGTTTTCACCAGGCACCCCACACTCTCTCCATTGGACATCCTGCGGGCACTGCCCAAAACAAACTGCCAAGAATGCGGATCCGTTTCCTGCATGGCATTCGCCGCCGCCGTGTTCAGGCGGGAAGCCAGCATTACCGCCTGCGCACCGCTCGTGCAGGAACAGGAAAACTATCGGGATTTATTCCGCGAACTTCAACGCAACGGATATCAGACATGACCCAAGAAGACCCTCAGTTCGTTTCCATTCATACCGTGGCCGACCGCTTTGAAGCAGACCTCATCATGCACGCTCTGGAGAAGGAAGAAATTCATGCAATCCTGCGAACATTTGAGGAAACCCCCTACAATGGACTGTTTGTATCGCAGAGGGGATGGGGCCGGGTTCTGGTAGCCGAGGAAGACGTCACAAAAGCTCGTGAAGTGATTGATCCCTTGATTCAAGATCTGCAGAAAACCAGGCTCTACTCCGACCCCTCCGAACTCGATCCGCTGTTGTGGGAAAATCTGCGCCAGGCAGATCCTCGAAGGATCTGCATTAACGCGCAGATTCGTTACGACTCTGAGGCACAAGGCTACACCTTTTCTCTGCTCAACGGCACATTTGTCTGTCTCCCTCACCAACAAACCATAGAGGTTCTGCATCCACTGCCACACCCCGACCTGAACTTTGAATTTTATCTGGTAGTGCTTCATTATTTGCTGGAAGCACAAAACGTTCCACTGTCGGCCACATGGATCAGCGAGAAGGACATTCCCGGGGGCCAAATGTTTTTTCGCGGGCCTCACAAGTTCCCCACTGAACCCTTATTGGCGCTTTTCGGCCGCAAGCCGGAAATTTTTCGGGCGGCCGCACAATCTCTGGGTGGAACGCCGGTGGAAATGGGCGATCTGGGCTACCGACTTTGGGCCTTTCCGCGCATTCCCCTGCTGTTTGTGCTCTGGGAAGGGGATGAAGAATTTGAACCGGCGCTGCACATCCGTTTCAACTCTACTGTCACAAGCCAGCTGGAATCTCTCGACAGCATCTGGGCGCTGGTCAATGTGGTGTGCAGAAACCTTAAAGCCGCGGCACGAAATATTCTGAGGGAACAAAGCGACATCTAGAAGCCGGCTCTGCCGGCTGTCCTCAAAATCCCGGCAGCTTGAACTTCATGGTCACTTCGCCCGTTTGTTTGTTGATCTGGATCATCCGCTCGTCCTGTGTCGCCTCTCCCGCCGTTGCCAGCTTTTGACCGGTCGCCATTTCCAGAAGGCCACTGATGAACTGCAGACCTGAGTTGAGCACTTGCTCGAGTTTTTCCGGCGGTTGCGCGGCAAGATTGAAGCCGGCCGCCTGAGCCCGATCATCGGCCATCTGCTGTTGCTCCCGAGCGGCCGCCAGTTCGCCCTGCACATCGGGTTCCTCGGACGCGAACGCCACCTGTCGGCTGTCATCCTGCAACACCTGAGGATTCAGATAATGGGGTGTTTCTTCCGGCAGCTCCTCGGAATGCCTGGTCTCCGGGACAACCACGAGGGGTTCATCGCCCATCATCTCGCGCAGCTTGTTGAGAATCTCCATCCGCTTTTCGTGGGAAAATTCCACCGTGGCGGGCCCTTCGTCGAACACGCCGTCGAACAGGTCCTTTTTAAGCTGCAGGCCGGCCATGATCTTTTCTTCGATGCTGTTTTTGGCAATGAGGTTCACCACGTTCACACAACTGCTCTGTTGCCCGATGCGACTGACACGGCCGATGCGCTGATGCAATCGGGCCGGATTCCACGGCAGCTCGAAGTTGACCACACAGTCCGCCGCCTGCAGATTCAGACCGGTCCCACCCGCATCGGTCGAAAGAAACACCTTGCACTGGGGATTTGTGGTGAATTCATCGATCAAACACTGACGCTTGTTCACCGGGACCTTGCCGGACAGCTCGACAAACGGTATGCCGGCCTGCGAGAGGTGTTTACCGATGAGAAACGTCATGGTGGTCCATTCGCTGAAAATAACGACCTTGCGCCCATTCTGCAGCACCAGTTCGTCAAGAATTCCTTCCAGTTCCTTGAGCTTGGGCGAGAGGTTGGTGTGGCGATCGATCAGATAGGTCGAGTTGCACACCATGCGCATCTTGAGCAGCAGTTCCTGCATGCGTCTGATGTCCATGGGGGTGAGAAATTTCTTGTTGATGAGAGGCAGCAGCGACGCCAGATAACCGTTGTGAATCTCCGCCTGTTTGGCGGTCAGCTCCAGGTAATAATTGTTGACGATCTCTTCGGGAAGCTCTGACAGGACTTCCTCCTTGCGCCTGCGGATCACAACGCCCTTGAGTCGCTCATTGAGAACATCCAGGTTGCGATATCCGAGGATTTTCCCTTTCTTGTGGCGGCTCAGCATGAAATGGTCGGCGGCAAACTGCCAGAGGGGCGACAGCATGTGAGGGTCGAGAAACTGAACGATGGAATAGACGTCTTCCAGCTTATTTTCCAGGGGAGTACCGGTGAGGACGACGGCATGCTTGCGTGGGATGCTTTTGACCGCCTCGGCGGTCTTGGTGGTGAAATTTTTGATGCGCTGCGCTTCATCCAGAATGACCACATCCGGCTTGAAGCGGGAAATGACCGTTACATCCCGCAGCACAGCCTCGTAGTTGGTGATTTTGAACAGGCTTGACTCATTGTCATACAGCGCTTTGCGCTGCTGCTTTGTGCCTGCCACAATGGCGGCGCGTTCATGGGTGAATCTTTCGATCTCGCGCTTCCATTGCTCTTTCAAGGAAGCCAGGGTGACCACCAATACCCGCCGAAATCCGAACACTTCTTTTTTCAGAACACTCAGGGCAATGGCCTGCAGGGTCTTGCCGAGGCCCATTTCATCGCCGATCAACACCGCTTTCCTGTAAAGGCCAAATTCAACGCCCTTGACCTGATAGGGATAAAGGGTGGCCTTTATCCTATCCAGGGCGGGAAATTCGCTGCGTGCCAATTCCTGCAGTTGCCGCTCGGTGAGATACTCATCAAGGCGGTTGAGGACCGGTTCCTGCACCCGCACACGCTTGTTCCCCTGCAGCTTGAAGAAGAGCGGGAGAAAACCGTCAAAGTCACCGTCTGCAAACAGTCCCTGCTGATCAAAATGCTCTGCGAGCAACGGCTGGATGTCTTGAATCTCTTCCTGCGGCCGCTCGCAAAAGATCCTTGGCTTACCGTGGCACGAATCCCAATAGATGTCCACGAAAGGAAAGCGCTCGATTTGCAGTCGTTCCTGCAAGTCCTTCTGCTTTTTGATATGCTCGTGGATGAACATCAGGTGTTTGCAGGTGCCGAGTCGATTCGTCAGAAAATCCGGGCAACTGCAATGCCCCAAGGCATTTTCCGGATCGTGCAGGGTCACCTTGTACTGCAGCCCACGGGCTGTCCCGACCAGGTGCTCGCCTTTGTACATATCCCCTAAAACGGCTGACAGCTCCTCGCTTTTGGCCCGCTTTCTGCGATCCTCAAGGGCCTGAGCGCGGATTTCATCGGCGGTCAGGTAGGCTTCGGCCGGGGGGATGTCCGCCGGTTCCGGCACGAGGGCCTGATAGTCCCGAAAATTCTTCCTGTCCATGATGTCGAGCAGGACCGCTACGGTATGCTTGCAACCCTCACCGGGGTACGGGCAATTGCAGGAGTAGTCGATGCCGCCGTTATTGAAGGCAACCGTGATCAGGTAGTCGCCGAAGCTTCCATCGACTTCGTAGACATACGATCCTTCCTCCTGATTCACCTCGACGCAGCTGTATGCCCCAAGCTGATAGAGGTTCTCTCCGCGGCGGTAGATGATATTCGAATCGGCCACCTCGTCCCGAATGAATTCCTCGGTCAAAACATACATACCGGTCTCTCCTCACAGTCAATTTTGCTCGATGGCAAGTGGATGCTGTTGGCAAAAGTCCATTAAGAAAAATCCGACGACCAGAAATCCGGAAACTCGCTTTGGAACATGCAGGCTCTCCCCGGTAGGTCAGGGTGTGTGCAGCACTGCCTGACACAACCCTTTTGTCAGGGAGTTCCACCGCACACATCCTGACCTGCGAATGAATGAACTTTCAAATTTCCGGACGATTCGAACCAGTTGTCAAATAGCATTTGAGGTACACGATGTAAAATCGTTTTCGCCACAGATGATTCAGGGAAAGTTTACGAGCGGATTGGTTGCGGCGGGGATAAACCCCGCCGCACGATGCAAGGATTGATGTTTGAAAGGAGTATTGGATGTGTCAGGGTCGCTCAGCCGATCGGGTCGTTTTCCACCAGGTCCCAGATGCCGCAGGGGCACACTCCGGCACAGAAGCCACAGCCAATACAGCGATTTTTGTCCACCACCATTTCAAAGTCCTTGCCGCTTTCTTTCCTGGAGATGGCGGCCTGCGGACACATGGTGACGCACATGCCGCAGTCCCGGCAGGAGCCGCAGGACGAACACTGGGAAGCGCACTGTTCGATGCCGTCGAATTTTTGCAGGCGCGGATCGAAGTATTCCAGCTTGACCCTCGAATAATCGATTCGCTTGCGCACGTCTCCGCGCGGCCGCTTGCCCTGAAACATGTCGTCGATGGCCTGAGCCGCCTTGCGCCCGGCTCCGATGGCATCCGTCAGAAGCCCCAGTTGCACCGCATCACCTACGGCGAATATTTGTGGATCGGTGGTCTGGTACCATTCATTGACTTGAATGAAGCCTCGATCGGTGGCCACGCTCTCCGGCAAAAACTCGATATCGGGCAAATCCCCAACGGAAATGATCAGCGTGTCGGCGGGGATCACCTCACCCGTTGTCAGCTCGAGCCCTTCATCGACCACCGCCTTGCTGAAACACGGCCAGCGGAATTTGGCCCCCGCCGCCTCTGCTTCCTCTCGCTCCTTGCCAAACGAGAGCGGCTCCTGAATGTCGATCAAGGTAATTTCTTCGGCCCCCAGCCGGTGAGCTTCGGTAGCGGCATCGCAGCCCACATTGCCGGCCCCGATGATCACCACTTTCTTTCCCACCTGGATGCTATCGGCTTTGCTTTGGCGCAGAAAATCGAGTGCCGGTATCAGCTTTTCCTTTCCCGGGATGGGGATGATTCTGGGTTTTTGGGCACCTACCGCCACTACCACGAAATCATAGTCGACCTTCAACTGCTCAACATCCTCTTTGCTCAGACGCTGCTGCAGATGCACATGGGGCAGAGCGCTCTGAATTCTTTCCAGTTCTGCACCGATCACTTCCGCGGGGATGCGCGACCTGGGGATGAGGGAGGCTATCTTGCCGCCCAGAGTCCTATGCATGTCATAAATGACGGCTTCATGGCCCCGCCGCCGCAGCTGCCAGGCGATGGATAAACCGGCCGCCCCGCCGCCGATCACAGCCACTTTTTTGCCGCTTAGCGGCGGCAGCTCGGGGAGCTTTGCCTTGATACTCGCCCTGCCCAGTTGACTGACATCGACCGCCGGCATGTTCACCGTCTGGCGCGTGCAGCCCTGCATGCACAGGTGCGGGCAGAGATACCCGCACACCGAAGCGGGAAACGGGGTGTAGGCCAGGGCCAGATCGACCGCTTCATCGACCCGGCCTTCCCGTATCAGCCGCCAACGTTCCTGCACCGGCATGCCGGTCGGGCAGCTGGCTTCGCACGGCGCCGCATAGGTGCGATTCTCCCAAACGGGAACAAAACGACGCAAATCACCGGTGGTGATCAGCGCTATGGGACTGTTGTCGAGATCGGTCAAGTCGCCGATCAGTCCGCCTTTGCCCAGTTCCTGGTCCCACACTTGGCGATGGAAGGCCGCCATGGAACGTCTCGGGCGGGTGAATTTTTCCTGCGGCCCGCGCGCAGCCAGCAGCTGCCATGCGGTTCGATCATTAAACGTGTCATACAGCTCCGTCCGACGAATGCTTTCCAGGTAGACCCGCAGGTTCATTTGCAGCCACTGCCAGTCGTCATCGGACAACGGCGACAATTTGGCATCGGCCTGACTGTAGCCCTTGTGTGGACCGCGGAAGAAAATCTTACCGCCCACCATCCCGACACATGGCCGATACCCCAGGATATTCTGCGGGTCCTGGGGTTGATGTCCGCACACCACTGCAACCCCACCGGCCATGAACTCGGCAAAGTAATCTCCCACCGAGCCCAAAACCCACAGCTCCGGCGGTTGGAAACGAGGATTGAACTTGGTCATGGTCATGCCGCGCGCACCGATGTTGCCGGCCACTACACTCTTCCCCTGCGCCATGGCATTGGCGGTACCATTGCAGGCATTGCCGTGCACTATGATTTCAGCACCGGCGTTGAGCCATCCCACATCATCGGAAGCCGGCCCCATAACTTCAATGCGCGTGTTGGGAAAACCCATGGAACCCACCCGCTGCCCCGAAGAACCGCTGATTATTACCTGGACCGGTTCATTGCCGGCTCGCCACAACCGGCCACCCAAACCATGTTGGCCGTACGCCTCGATCAGCAAACGGCGCTGGCCGTCCGCCACCGCCTGCTGGATGCGCTCTTCCAGCACGCGCGATTCCAGCCGACGGCCGTCTTCCATCCCGCACAGTTGGACGGCCTGTTGATCGCCCGCCTGGCCTTGTTGACTCTGCATAGCTGCCTCCCTATTATCCTCAGCCGGCTCACACCACATACTTGATTTGAAGCCGTTCCGCTGCGTTGTGATCATTGATGGCCAAAGCATCCGACATGCCGATCGGAAGTGAAGTGGACCGCCCCAGAGGTGCAAGGATCTTGCGCAGTTCGGTATCAAAGCTGAGATAGATGTCGACCACGCGCTCGGCCACCTTTTCCGGGTCCAGCCGCCGATACAGGCGAGGGTCCTGGGAGGTGATGCCCTTGGGGCACAAACCAATATTGCAGATATTGCAGCGGTCGGATTCCGACCCCAAACAGCCGGCAGCCGCCTGCATCATGTATTTGCCCGTCTGCACCGCACTGGCTCCCAGCATGATGAGCGCCGCGGCGTTGGCGGCAAGATTGCCGTTTTTGCCGATTCCGCCGCCGGCAAACAGAGGGATTTCGTTCTGTTTGCCCAATTTGACCAGGTTGAGATAACAGTCGCGCAGATTGCTCGCAATGGGATGCCCCATATGGTCCATGGAGACATTATAGGCTGCTCCCGTCCCCCCATCTTCCCCATCGATGGCCAGACCTGCCGCATAAGGATTGCGCGTGAGGTTGTTCAACACGGCCAGGGCCGTCGAACTCCCCGAAATCTTGGGGTACACGGGAACCCTGAATCCCCACGCCATGTACATGGACTGGATCATCTTGGCGACCGCTTCCTCGATGGAATACTTGGTCTGATGGGTGGGCGGACTGGGGAGGCTGACTCCCGGCGGCACGCCACGAATGGCGGCAATCAGCTTGTTGACTTTGTACCACATCAACAGACCACCATCCCCCGGCTTGGCCCCCTGCCCGTATTTGATTTCCACCGCACAGGGATCTTCCTGCATATCCGGAAGCGCATGGATGATTTCGTCCCAACCGAAGTAGCCGCTGGCGATCTGCAAGATGACGTACTTTAAGAAGCGCGACCGCAGCAGCCGCGGGGGGCAGCCCCCTTCGCCGGTGCACATGCGCACCGGCATGCCCAGTTCTTCGTTCAGATAGGCAACCCCCATCTGCAGGCCTTCCCACATGTTGGGAGAAAGGGCGCCAAAGGACATGGCTCCGATGACCAGGGGATAAATTTCCCGCACCGGAGGAGCCCAACCCTGCTCGCGGTAGAGCCTTAAGCTTTCTTCCGGGGGCAGAACCCTGCCCAGTAGAGTGCGCACTTCAAATTCATGCCGGCCGGCATCCAGAGCCGGGTCGGTCAGCATGGAAATGCGCGTGAATTTGATCTGGTCCAGGATACCGCCCTGCCCCACGTCGCGAACATTGCGCCGACCTCCCCGCCGGCGTGGCTGGCCGCCCTGATTGACGTGAAACTTGAGCTTGTCGGCCTCATCGCTTCTGCGCGGGATGATGCAATCGTTCGGGCATACCAGACTGCACGCGGCGCAGCCTACACAGGCATACGCCGGATCGGTTTTTTGACGAATCCCCTGAAAGATCTGATAGACGTTGGAACCGCCGTTGTTCCTCGCTAAACCGGCATCCAGGGAAGGCAGCTCGATGTGCCGCTTGCGGTAGACTCCCAGTTCAATGGCGTGGACCGGGCACACAGCCGTACAGCGGCCACACAGGGTGCACCGGTCCTTATCCCAGTCGATCTGCCAGGGCAGGTCTTTGACGCTCAGTGTAGAAGGGCTAATGTTTCCATTTGTGACCATGTCTTAACCTCCGCGCGGTCTGAAGCGACGACAGCTGTATCCAAATGCATGGGTTGGAAATCCCGGCTCTTGTCTCGATCGGGAATAGCCGAATCCAAACCGCACATTTCCGATGAAAACGCGTATAGACCCGGACGTCCTCCCACAACGCCGGGCCGCAATTTCTTGCGGTCTTGCACCATAAACAGGCTCCGGTCAGGCAGACACCCCATGACGCAATTGGGGCCGTCAATGATGAGACGACGGCAGGAATTCTTCAGCTGTTTCAGGAAACCTCCGTCGGGATGGCGCTCCAAGTCTTCATCCTGAAGCGGCGTGATCACGTGCTTGTAGGCTTCGATGCCCAGCCCCAGCCGGTTCAGTGAATAGTGCAGAATGTGGGTGAAAACTTCGGAGTCCGAATTGTACCCGATATATCCCGGAAATCCGCGCGACATGAGGAACTCCCGAATGGGAACAAAGGCGGTGTTCTCCCCGTTGGTCATGGTGGCCACGCCCTGGATGAAAAACGGATGGCACGCGTATAAATTGATGGCATAGTTGGTGTTCTGACGACCCTGGGCGAGAATGATCCGGGCCTTCAGTTCGTCCCGATCAAGGCTCAAATAGTCGGCTACATTCATGGGATCGCCGATTTCCTTGAGCATGATCACATCCGGCCAGAAACTGTAGACGATCATGTCCTCTTTTTCTTCGCCCATCTGCCTCAACTGAAGCCGAATCAACAGCAGACGATGATCGATTTCACTCTGGCTCAAATGTTCCCAGTCTTCCGGATATTCATAAGCACGAATGAGGTACACGTCGCGTTTGGGAACCCCCAAGGGCGGACGTTTGGGGACTTTGATTGAAAAGCGATACTTGGTCATGAAACCAATGTTCATCATGAATTGGTCGAGCCGCTTCAATCCATCGTTGCTAAAGATGCCGGAAAGAATGGGAGTCCCCTTCAGCTCCTCGAAAGGCCCTCCCAGGTCCGATAAGAAAAGACCCACACCCGACCCGTCATGGCCCTCACGCATCACGTCCAGAGCATGAATGGCCACCATGGGAGACAAAGGCTTTTCACTGGTCATTGCAAATAAGCGACACATAGTGTTTTGTTCCTCCTTGTTATGAGGACATGAGTACCCGGGCATGCCCCGGCGGTACCACGGGCCCCTCTGGAAAACGGCTCCAAGCAGCGCGTGGCAGCCACTTTCAGGTATGCCGCGCTATGTTATTCGACCGCTATGGTCTGATGCCGGGGAATACAGCAAGGGGGGGAACTTCGTTGATCCACCAATCCGGGCTCTCCCCAATTTGCCCGGGCGAACGATAAATTCCGCTTTGTGCCCGATCAAAGGGAAGATTTCCGGAAGCGTTGTCGTCGTTGACACTGCGTTTCAAATAGATAATGGAATCCGCTCAGAATTTCAAGCAAAAATTTGTTCCGCCAATGGGTTATTGCCACGCGCCGTGTTAATCTTCATAACACGCCGGTTAGAATGAAACCTGAAAATAGGGGAGACTCCTGAGGCAAGATGCGGTTTTTATTCTGGCCTGTGACTTGCGGATTCTGTATTCTCCCATAACTCTGGCGGCGCAGACGCGCGCAGCCGCTTGACTCAGAGGAACAGCAATATGGCTTTGTCCGACAAATACAAGGTGAGCTCTGGAGTGGACCAGCTGGACGAACTGCTGGGAGGACTCTACATAGGCGACAATGTGGTGTGGCTGGACGATTCCGGCAGCCTGGCCTATGTTTTTTGCCGCAATTTCATTCAGGCGTCCCAGGCCCACAATAAGCCTCTCATCTATGTCAGCTTCGATCGCTCCCTCAAGAATCTTCTGGAAAGACTTGGTCCCCTCGCCGACAACCCATCACTGACCATCCTCGATTGCTTCACCTGTGGTAAAGGAAAGAGCTCTGCCATCTTTCTGAAATCCTACGCGGCACTGCAGGGCAGACAATCCTGCACCATCGTCAAAATAGAAGAGCCGCGCCAAACCGAGCTTGTCATGGATACGCTCTATGGACTGCATGCGGAGATGGACGGCGACGTGCGATTTGTTTTCGAAAGCGTCACCGGCATGCAGGAGCTCTGGGGCGGTGAGGAAGCCATCATCAACTTTTACTCCCATTCCTGCCCGCGCCTCTATGAACTGAACACCATAGCCTATTGGATCATGGAAAAAAAGGCGCATTCACCGCGGCTCAGAGCCCAAATCAGCCAGATCGCTCAGGTCGTAATCGACCTTTCCATCAAGCGGGGAAGTACCTCACTGACGGTTTTCAAAGCCGAAAACCGCGACCTGGAGAACTTGCACAAGCCTCACAACTACTGGACCAAAGATCAACGTATTCACTTCGACGAAGAAAAACGCACTCCGGGAGGCATCGATCTGGGCCTGCGCATTAAAGAACTGCGCAGCAAGCGAGGACTTTCCCAGACGGAGCTGGCCAGGCTGGTGGGAGTCACACCCAGTTCCATCTCGCAGGTGGAAAGCAACCTCATCTACCCTTCTCTGCCCGGGCTCCTCAAAATGGCCGAAGTGCTGAGGGTCGATATCAGTTCGTTTTTTCAAGAAAAATCAGAATGGGAAAAACCAGTTGTCTTCCTCGCCGATGAAGCCACCGAAGTAAAAATTCCCGACTTGCCGGAAGACAGCATTCAGGCAAAGCTGCTGACTCCGGTGGACTTCGATTCCAAGGCCGAACCCTATCTGATCGAAGTGCCGCCGCACAAAGCCCTCTCGTCGCATTTTTTCATGCACAAGGGAGAAGAGGTCGGCCATTTGATCTCCGGAGAACTGCAGGTCAAAATCAATAAATCATCCTACACGCTGCGGGCCGGGGACACCATATACCTCACTTCGGAAATGCCCGCGCACTGGAAGAACCCTGGGGCGGAAACCGCCAGGCTGCTGTGGATTAAGGTCGGGTAGCAGGGAGCACCAACCGGCGCTCAACCCAACCTCTCTCAGTAGATGCAGGATGGGTGGAGCGCAGCGAGGCCCGGAGGCGAGACCTGCCAACGATAAAACCCCTAATGCTTAACGGTCGGGATAAAATAACAAATGGATTATTTTAGGTTATAAATCGTGAGGCCCGGCCAATGCGGGCCCCCTTTCACTCACATGGCATCAGTAGCGAAACACCGCTGCGGCAGATTGTTTGTTCGGTATGTGCTCGGGCTCGACCACATAGACCGCTCCGCCGTTTGTGAAGGTCTGGATCGCCGCCAGATCCAGCAGATCCTGGTCTCCCGGCTGCACCTCCGGATGCAGGGTCACTTCATTTTGTTGCGCATCGAAGCTGCCCCAGATCTGTTTTCCCACGGGCAGGAATACCGACTCGACCCGCCCGAAAACGGCAGCCGGCACAATCTCCCGCACATCCCCCGAGGCGAGTCCTGTTCCGGCCAGTCGCAAATATTTCGCCATAGCCTCTTCCTGTCCTTGCTTGAAAAGCGGCTGCACGATCTCCCAGGCTCGGGCATGCAGTTCATCGGCACTCAACACATCGGGATTACCGGTGATGCAAGTTTCCACAAGATGCGCATAGCCATTGGCCTCTCGGTAAATGGGGAGCAGATAATCCACCCCCGCCAGAATCAGCGGGGCACGCTCCTCGCGCAGCAAGCTATGCAGTCCGTCGTCGATCATCAGGCAGTAACGCCAAATGTTCGATTTGGTGTCGTCCACTCCAACCCCCTGGCCGTGAAACATGGCCGAACGCTTACCGCCTCCACGCCCCTGGGTGCCGGTATGAAACTGCAGCTGGCGCTGTGGATCATCATACTTGAGGGCTTCATCCATGCTTTTGGGAACCCCCTCAAGTTCCACAACACTGACCCCAAAACGGGTACATTCCAGCAATCGCAGCTCCTTTTGACTCAATGCCAGAACCAAAAACCTGTCGTCCTCCGCCAAGACCCTGAGGAGGGGTTTCACATGGAATCGATCGGTCACCACCGATAACTCATCAAAATGAATGGGTAAACTATAGGTTCGGAAAACATCTGAGGCAATGAACACTGCCAGACCATCCGCCTGCCGCCGCCAGAAATTACCGTCAGCAAGCAACCCGTGAGCAGGACCAAGCAATTCCCGGGCTTCCGGCTGCCGGGCACCCAGGGAAACCAGCTGTTGTTCGGATTCGCGCAGAAGATTTTTGAGTCGGATTGGATTCTGCTGAACCTCGGTGCCTGCCCGAAAGGTCGGCATGAAGATGGACACGCAGGGTCCACCCTGTTTTTGGACAAGCTCCTTCAATTCTTCTCTGAATTCTTGATTCATAGATGTTCTCCTTTCTCGCCAGTCCGCTCTTCGTTCACATCCAATAGTCACCAGCCGTTTAAGCCACTCAAAAGTTGCAGTGAACCCAAGCCGCCGATCCAATTCTACTAAAAAACTAAGCATTGTTTAAGTAAAGAGACAGGCGCCCCGTCCCGTTGAGAAAAGCCCTTGCGCGACGGCAGGCAGGGCTCCGTCGGCACCGGCCGTGGAGCCCGAGAAGGATGGGCCAGGGTGATTGGAGTCGCGGGGTGGAGGGGGGCGACCCGTTGCGCCAAGACCTCCCGCCAACAGCGTGCCGCTGAGATCTTATCCGAGAAGGGGAAACTTCCCTTCCCGTTGAGCCGACAGTCACCCACCCATGGTCCCGCGGTACCCGGGGGACGCTTCCTCTCTCCCCCGCGGAGGGAGAAGGAGCTATCGGAAAGGTTTCTAGCTGTTCAGAATGGCTTCCGCTTCATCATGGTAAGCTTCCATAACATAAGGAATGCCGGTCACCGCAGCACATTCCTGGGTGAGAGACATCAGATCTTTGCGCGCGATGGAGCGCACGCTGAAACATCTCGCCCCCGCCATGAGCTGCTGTAGTCCCACCTTGATCTTGTCTGCATAACTGAAGATGCCAATCGCCCCCAGCGGGATGGAATTCATCTCGTCGCTGCCCACCAAATCCCTGACAGCTTCATAGTTGACAAAAATTTCTTCGGGGTTGGTTCCGTATTGGCTGACGGTTTTCGGAAGATCCGCCTTGGCCATCCATTCACCGATATTCTTGCCCACCATTCCCGGAATCATTAACGCTCGTCCCATGCACACGGCCTTGACATAAGGGGAACCCAAAGCCAGCGCCTTAAACACGCCATCCTCACTGGAGAAACCGCCGGCGAACGCAATATCCGGAACTCTCTCGCCCCGGGCGGTGAGCTTGTCACAATACTCGTAAGCCTTCGAGTGCAGGTAGATGCTCGGGATGCCCCATTCCTGCATCATACGCCATGGACTCATGCCGGTGCCGCCGGGCGCGCCATCGATGGTGAGCAGGTCGATCCCGGCTTTGGAGCCCCACTTGATGGCCATGGCCAGCTCTCTCAAACTGTACGCCCCGGTTTTCAGAGTTATCCGTTTGAAGCCCAGTCTGCGCAAACGTTCGACTTCGGCCATGAACCCTTCTTCACTCACAAAACCCAAACGACTGTGGCGCTCAAACTCCTTGATGGCGCCGTCCTCGTATGCCGCCTGGATGGACCGCCTGGACGGATCGGGAGTGACAATGTACCCGCGGCGTTTCAGTTCGAGCGCCCGCTCGATGCTGTCTACCTTGATTTCTCCCCCGATGCACTTGGCTCCCTGGCCCCATTTGAGCTCAATGGTGTCGAGTCCGTGTTTGTCCATAACATACTCGGCGACGCCCAGCCGGGTGTCCTCCACGTTCATTTGCACCAGAATTTCCCCGTACCCGTTGTGATAGCGTTTATAGACTTCAAGACGTCGATCCAGTTCGGGGGACTTCACAATCTTACTTCCATTGTTCAATTCCAGGCCGGGGTCTATGCCACACACGTTTTCTCCGCAAACCAGCGTTACCCCGCTCAAGGCCGCGCCCACCGCAAAATGTTCCCAATTCTTGCGGGCAATTTCGGTGGAGCCGAGAGCACCCGTGAAGATGGGAACACTCAACTTGACTTTGCTGTCCCAACCGTAATCGGTTTCCGTGCTCACCGCAGGGAAAACCGCCGTGTCCGGCCCCGCCTCGACTCCTTCGGGAAGACCGCTGGCACCCAGCGCATAACCCTGAATGTTGAGATGCGAGTAGTCCACCGGGTAGTCTTTGTCGGCCCCCGCCGTCACTTTTCCAAACGGGCCGGGATAAATGACTTCCCGCCCTCTGAAGGTGGATCGGAAAATCTCGCAGTTGCCGCGGCAACCGTCGATACAGCGCGAGCAGATACCACTCATGGGCACCACACTCTTGGACCGGTTGAACGTCAAAGTGGCGTCGTTTGCATTGGGTTTACACAGGTTCATTGTTCTACTCCTTCGTTCCTGGATGGATGGAATAAAAAAAGTCCACCGCCCTGAGCGAGCGAGTGGACACAATTGTCCCCATCGGGGTACTTCGTCGTAGCCCGATCGGCTGGCGTGGGTTTGCACCTCAGACAAAAAAAGGGCGTCGCTACTCCACTCTTGGAGTTGGACGCCCTTGTCCTCATGCAATCATTAAAAACCGCACTCCGTTGTACGGTTTGTTACCAAAGCTTACAAAGTCAGGATTCTATTAGAGCGACTTAACCACAAAAGTCAAGCCCTATCTCTCACTTGTCCGAAAATTTTTTGGGCCATGCGTTGCTGTCGCCGTTTTGCGCTTCGTCCCATGCCGCCCAATGTTTGACGCGCGCTGTTGCTGCGGGGGTACCCGATAACGCCGCCCCCAGATCATTCCCGAACAGAGCAGAAATCTTCTACAGATCGGGGCACCAATTCTGCAAAAGCCTTCTCACCCTGCGACGCAGTCGCAGTAGATCCTGCCAGGAATCAACGGTGCCGGCCGCCTGCGAAGGCGGCCAAAGCCCCATGGCCTTGAGCCGTTCAAACTGATGCGGCTGCACGCGTGCTGCGGCGGCATTGTTACACAGAACCAGGCGATGTTCGAGGGACCGCAGCGTCTCAAAAGCCGTATACCCTTCCCGTACCGGCAGATCCTGCGACTCGGCGAGCCTTTCCAGCACTACGGGCAATGCCCGGCGCACGGAGCCCACCCGCAGCAAAGGATCGTTGCCGCCTTCAACCAGCACATACCCCTGCACCAGGAATTCCAGGTCGGCCAATCCTCCCGCCCCCAGTTTGATGTCGACAAGGTCGGATCGTTCCTCAGTCCGTTCCCGTTCCATGCGCTGCCGCAGATGGCAAAGGCGCTGCCATACCGCAGAGGGGGCGCGCTGTTGATAACAGATTTTGTGCGCCTCCTCCTCAATCCAGGTCGCAAGCTCAAGGTTTCCAGCCACACAGCGCATTCTCAGCAGCGCCTGGATCTCCCAGATATCGGCCTGTTTCCTGTAGTAATCCCGCCAGGCCCGGCGTGTGACAATCAGTGGCCCGTAATTGCCGGTCGGCCTCAGACGCGCATCGACCTCATAGCCCGGGCCTTCATGCAGCGGTGTGCTCAACATCCGCATGAATCGCTGGATGAGACTGATAATTGCGGCGGGGATCTGATCCTCGGTCTGCCCCCTGGGGGGATCATACACAAAAGCCAAATCCACGTCCGACAGGTAGCCCATCTCTCGACTTCCCAGTTTGCCCAGGGCAAGGACCGCAAGGGGTGTGTGAGTGTCAAAACCGCGGCTTTCGGCCACTCTCCGGTAGGTGTGTGTTATGACAAAATCGGCCAGTGAACTCAGCTCATTTTCCAGTTGCCCGTGGTTTATGGTGCCTTGCAGATCCGCCATGGCCAGTTGCAGAAGCCGCTCGTTTTTCAGCCGCCTGATCCACTCGAGCGACTCTTCGTAATCGCTGTGCCTGTTCAGCAGACCCAGGCTGGTTTCCTGCCAGGAACGGGCATTGGTGTATCTTCCGGCTAATGTGGCAACGCCTTCAACCAGAGCCGGATGATGGGTCAAAAGATCCGCCAGCAACTCGCTCTGCGCCAGCCCTCCTATAAAGTCGGGCAGCCACGCGGATGCCGTGTGAAATACCTTCACAAGCCCGGGGCGCTTTCTTACCTGACTGAAGTAGCGATCCAGTCTGATCAGCACTTTCTCAGAGATCGCACGATCATGGGTCGACCCGAATTTCACGAGCACGTCAACGACGGTCTTGTGCAAGAATTCTGGAAAGATCCCGGTATTTTTTTGAATGCCGGCCAACAGGTCCGGCGGGCAATGTTCCAGCAAAGCGGCCTCACCGTCAACTTCCGTTGCCCTCTTGGCCGCCTCCGGCTCACTGCTCCGGAATAATGCCGTGAAGTGTTGATGCACCGTGCGGCAACAAACTTCCAGCTTGTCGATGAATTGTCCCTCCTCCGCGTCAAAACCGAGGGCAGATTCGAGGCGTCTGCGAGCTTCATCGGATCGCGGTATTTTCTGAGTCTGCCGATTCTGATCCAGCTGCACCCAGTGCTCCACCCGTCGCAAGAAGACATAGGCCTCCTTCAGCTGCTGCACCGTCTCGCCGGGCAACAATCCCAGGCCGTATAGCCGATCGAGGCAGTTCAGGGTGTTGGATTCGTCCAACTGAGGATGCCGGCCGCCATAAATGAGCTGCAAGGACTGAACAAGAAATTCGATTTCCCGAATGCCGCCCACCCCCAGTTTCACGTCAAATTGCTGCCAGCCGCGACCCGGCTGCACGGCGCTCGCCAAAATCTTGTCACGCATGTCGCGCAATTCGTCGAGCGCCTGAAAATCAAGGAATCGACGAAACACAAAGGGACGCACCTCCTGAATAAAGGCGCTCCCCAGGTGACGATCGCCCGCCACCGGTCGCGCCTTGAGCAGCATCTGACGCTCCCACGGCTGTCCCCGATGCAGATAGTGGTCAACGGCCGCTGCAACGGATGGCGCCAGCGGCCCGTCTTTGCCAAGGGGCCGCAATCGATGATCCACTTCAAACACCCGGTCTCCTTCGACCTTATCCGCCAGAAGGCGCGTCAAACTCTGACAAAACCGGTTCAACAAAACCAGATAATCGGACGGGTCATCACCTCCGCCATTTTTGCCAGCGTGCAGAAAGAGTATGTCGATGTCGGACACATAGTTGAGCTCCTGTCCTCCCAGCTTGCCCAGCCCCATCACAACCAGAGCGTGGTCCTCTCTTATCCGGCGCCACGCATCGGGGCGAGTGCTGCCAAACCACCACTCGGGGTGTTTATTGAGCATATTGAGACCGACTTGCAGCGCGACGGCGGCAAGATCACTCAATTGCGACGTAGTTTCGGCAAGATTGGCCCGGCCCAGCAGATCGCGGCCGCCGATCCTTAGAAAATGGCGCTGCTTAAACTCTCTAAAGCACAGTTGCAGATTCGTGAAAGAGCTCGTCTTTTCTGCCGTATCCTGCAGATCCTGGTAGATTTCCGTCAAAGGATAGCGCCGATAAAGATTCTTTGAACCCACCAGCCAATCGACGTAATCCGGGCGGCGCCGCAAAAGAGTGGCCAGGTATTGGGAGGATGACCCTATTCGTTCTATTTCATTCATATTGTGTTCATTCCGGTAAAAACCCTGTGAGCAGCAATTGGGATGCCTCTTCAGGACACCGATAGGGCTCACCGAAGAGGGTCCTCGGTTCGGGTATCGCTTGTCACCTTTGATCATAGCAGATGCGCCGGCTGAGGCTAACAATTTCGAATTCAAGAAGGTGACAGGCGTGCCTGTTTCCGTAACACGCCGCTGCTGCCGATCATATGAAAACCTGGACCGAGCTTGAATTCGGTCATATATTGATTACGACTGAATCAAATACGCTTTGCGCCTGAGGTGTGATTTATAAAGCCATCAACAGCCAGGGTTGAATCTAATAGTGGGCTGTTGGGAAGCGACCCGCGCGTCGGCTGCGCCATGGGTCGAAATTAGAAGCCTGAACCGACCCGCATCCCAATACTTCGCGATGAGTCTATCCGTCACCGGGATGGAACAGTTCCTGGACCTCCGTTGAGACCGCCCTGCCACGGAAGGACGAAGCCGTGGTCGATTGTTCAATATCGGGATAAGGAGCAATAAGTCATGTCGAGAGATTTCAAAGTCATCTCCGGGAGCGGGATGCAGGAGTCAACGCATCGCATCCTCTCACAAGAAGAAAAAATTAAACATTTACAAAATGTTACCGAAGTAATCCTGGACGACGCGTTGGATGTCTGGAATTCACTATGGAGGGAAATGAAGGGCAAAGTGACAGACGCAACTCTGGTTTTGCCTGGAGCGGAAAAGGGCTTTAAACCAGGCTGCGGCTGGCCGGAATTCCTGGAAAGGCTGTGGCTGCTCAAGCACCATCTGGATTACGCCAAAAAGTTCTGCAAGCAAAAAATTTAGCCTGGATGAAAAACAATCGGCCCTGTCAGCCCGGGATCGTCCGGATCACGACATTGAAATGTCGGCATGGCAGGGCCGAACAGGCAGCCACTAATCAAACAGTATCAGGTACGGCGGCAGGGGATGAATATCCACCCGGATATAGGCGGTCTTTTTTTCGCTCTCTTCTTTTCCGCTGGTATCTTGCACCGTCAGTGTCACAGTGTAGATACCTCGCGTGTTATAGACATGCACTGGATTTCTGTCTGTAGAATTGGTTGCCCCGTCACCAAAGTCCCAAAGCCATGCGCTGACACTTCCCAAAGAGGTATCACTGAAAGTCACCGTTAAAGGGCTTGATCCGGTGACTGTATCAGCACTAAAGCTCGCTTCCAAAAGATACTCATAAGCCCCCATATCCACCGTGGTATTGATGATTCTCGGATTTCCATCCTTATCCACCGCCGACATCCCTGGAGCCCCATTGGCGCCCGCGTCAACAACTGTTGACAGGGCGTCAAGCCTGTAGTTGCCATTAGCAGGATCAATGAATAATGGGTTAACATTATTTAAGTTGCTGACATCGATTTGACCTCTGAATGACGGGTATGAAAAACATGAACCGTTCTCACTCCAATCGAAGTCCGAGTGGAAAAGGTTGACCGTTGAATAGTTGTAGTCGTTATCCTCATCTTCGTTGATGTACATGTCGGTACACGTTGAGGAAGTGTTGTTCAATATCAAATTATTGTAGATATTGGCAACGGCGGCATCCAAAAACATGGAAAGCCATAGCCCTCCTCCGGCAGAGGTTGTTCCAATGGCGTCGTTGCTGACGATGGTGTTGTTGGTCAGATTTAAGGTTGTAGGTCTTTCCACACGAATCCCTCCACCGCTCCCGTCGGTCGTTCCGGCTTGATTGTGGTGAATGAGGTTGGAACTAAGAGTCACGTCAGTCCCTTTAATCAGCAGGCCGCCTCCGCGTAGTTTGGCGGTATTGCTATTGATAAGATTGCGAGAAACAGTGATATTCGTTCCCTCAAGCCAGGCACCGCCCCCATAGTCAGCGGTGCTATTCGAGCTTATTACGTTACAAGTCAAACTGGCTATCGGCGAGTTAATGTAAACGCCCCCTCCATGGTGACCATTATTATTGCTGATTAAATTGTTATCCAGAGTCACGTAGGCTGTGTACAGAGCACTGATGCTGATCCCTCCGCCCCAATAAATAGTCGCGCTATTGTTGCCTATTGAATTTTGGCTTATCTGTACCGCGCCATGCACATTGGAAAGTTGAAAGCCTCCTCCACTCGATCCACATTGGTTGTTATTAAAAATAGTACCTGTAACGACCACATCCGTCGCATCGTTAACGTAAAGGCCGCCCCCGGAACCGGTTGCATAATTACCGTTAAAAACGCTTCTAGATATGCTGAAATTGCCGTCATTGGTGTTCACATGAAGTCCGCCACCGTGGTTGTTGGTTGTCGTTTTACCGTTTTGAATCGTCAACCCTTCAACGGAGAAGTTGGCCTTCTGGGTGCAGTTCAAAACCAGCACCGGCTGAGAGTTGTTTCCATCCAAGACAGTGTTGGCCGGATCCACTGTCCGCGACCCGCAACCCGCAGAATACCCGCCTTCCATGGTCAAGTCATTCTGCTCCCCGGAAGAATAGACAAAGCTGCCAATATAAGTTCCTGCGACAATTTGGATGATGTCATTGTCGCCATTGATCGCGGCGTCATATAAGGCGCTCAAGAGTTCGGCTTCATTGGCAACACAAAAAGGAGCTGCCCATAAAGTTGTGTAGCTGACTAATGAGAATATCTGGCTCAACAAAACAATGACCCATGCCCTCCTCCAACTGCTCTGGCTCATAGCTTACTCCTTTTGACAGACCAATGCCGTTTGTCCCCACTAACAAAACAACCTGCAAACCTGATTAAATGCTCCGTTACTCAAGAACTTCACATGTTGCGTTATTTGCGGGCCAGGTTGATGGGTTTCTTCACGCGGAACGAGTGATTAAACCCATCGGTGGCTGAGAGCATAGAAGCGAATATTTTTCCCTTAACAAGTATAACCAGCCGCTTGCTCGTCCTACGGCTGTTCAGGTTGACAGGGAAAGATCAGGATGACCTATTGAAGCAGAAATTCAACATCAACACTCGACGTGTGCCCGTGTGATATGGTGAGAACCGTTGCAGAATCTAATACTTGCCGGAAGATCCATCTATTCGCATAACATTAATAGAAAACTTGATGGGCGTGAGTCAAATTATTTTTTTGAATTGACGACGGTTAAGTCACGTATTGTAACATCACAAATAGAAGGGAATGCCGAGACCGGAGCGGCGACGGCCGTCACGGCACCCTGAACGGAGCGACACCGACTGCGGGATTTGACAGCGGGCAGGCCTATTACTTCGACGGCATAAACGACTACATAGAGGTTCCATTGAAAATCAACCCCTCCCAGTACGTCAAATTGACCATGGGTGCCTGGGTGAAGCCCAGCTCCGCCGATCCGGTGCGGCAGGTGTTGTCCTGTGACAACTGTGGTTACGACCGTTCGCTTGGGATCGATTACCGCGGCGGCGGCATCGGCTGGTCCGCTTTCTGCGGCAGCCAACAGGTGCTGGGCTTCAAGGCGGTGGTGCTGGAAGCCTGGGTTTTCCTGGCGGTGGTCTACGATCAAACGGCAGGAACCGTCAAACTATACGCGGGCAATTATGCTCCTCTCAATAAGAGCTCGTGCACCCTCTATGAAGAATACAACATAGTGGACATTGGGCGCAATCCCGGTTATGGAGAATACTTCCACGGAGCCATTGACAACGTTTTCTTCCTTGGAGAAGCGCTGAGCGAAGGACAGATCAACTACCTGCGCACGACCGGCCCTTCCGCCCTGTTTTTATTCGCGCGCGGCATGGGACCCGCCGGTTATATACCGCTGCTGTTTGACTGATGCATGGCGGATCCAGTTATGGCTCAGTCGCTCAGCAGCAGGTGAAGCACACCCGGCGCCACTCCGGGCAGCGCCATCGGTGTGGGCACCGGGGTATACTGGATGCCCGCTGCATCGCCCAGGCCCCACTGGCCGTTCCGCAGGCACAGGTGACTGCGGGAACCGTCACCGTTGGAAATGCCGATGGTTTTGTCCCTCTGCGCGATCCTGCCGGTGTGCTCATTGCCGTCCCCGTAGAGGAACCGGATGACTCCCGAGGAACTCAGCTGCACGGCGACATTGACCGGGCGCCTGTCCCGGTAGGTGTGAGCCGCCCAGCGGATAGTCACCCCGTGCGGCTGTTGGCTAATGTAGACAGCATCCCCGTCCGCCTTCAATACGGTGAGATCGTCCCAGAGTGGGGCTATGGCCTGTTTGGCCTTGAGACCGTCCACGCTGTTCTGATAAGTCGGGTCCTCCCGGGCGCCGAGGTAGATGAGGCCGTTGGCATCCACAGCCACCCTCGTATATCTCTTTCCATAATAGGGGAATGTGAAGGGGAGAGGATACTCCCAGGCGGCATCGTCCCCCGACCAGCCTTGGGCCACCCCTCCCGTCGGGAAACTTTCCTCCACCTCGACCTGCGTGTAGCCGCTCAGGGCGGTATCGGCAACCTCTTGAGCCAGTCCGCTGAACGAAACGCGACGGCCCAGGTCCCATGGATCAGAGTAGTAGCTCGGATGTTCCCCCAGGTTATCGTCGTAGTAATCCATTTCCTCCGATTGTCTCGAATCGTGAGCCAGGGCATACAGGTAAGCCTCTTCCATGCTCACCACCCCGTCGCCGTCGGCGTCTCCGCCGGCCGGGTTGGCCGCCGCATAAGTGAAGTGATAGCTGAACTCATCGTACTCGTAAGTCGGGGCCATGGCGTAGGAAAGCTCCCAAAAACGCGCAGCTGAAATGAGCACCCGGTTGGGGGCCTGCAGATCGTCGATCATCCCACCGGAAAAACATTGTTCAAAGATGCAGACGGTAGCCCCGGCCGTCACCTTGTTCACTTCCGCAGCAAATTCGGCGTCCGTGATGGTTTCACCCCAGAGGTAAAGGATAACCGTCGGGTTGGCGTACGGACTGACATCATTGGACCCGCCATGGTCCGTAGCGAAAATGTAGAGGATGTCGTCGGCGCCGAGCCGGCTTCGCAGGCTGTTAAAAACCTTTGTGATATTCGCTTTGGTGGCGCTGAACCGGATGTCCGGATCTCCATCGCCATCCAGGTCAAGGGGCGAGTCGGTGCCGTCGGAACGATCCGCCGACGGGTCGGTGCCGTCGCTCATGAGCACATAGATGTGGTCATCCTGGAATCCGTGAGCCGTCAAAGTGCGGTAAAAATAAGAACAGTCGTTCCAGTAGCGGACGTGATTGGACCATGCATTAAAACCCCCGGAAATGATGACCGCCCAACGATTGGCCGGCGGCGTGCCGACTTCTTTGGGCAGCACGTTCACCCTGGCAGTGAGATCCGGAGGGGAAAGGGAACCCTTCGGCACATCAATGGAATTGCCTTCGAGCTGCGAAGCAGGAAGCGACGGCATCTCCCTGAAAAGAGACATGGTCTTCGGCGGCGTCATGGATGGGGTCACGAGGATTTCCCCCGATTCCTTCACCAGCACAAAACGGCAAGCGTGCTCCCAGTTGGCCGGTGGATTGTCGTCCAGAAAGAAAACCCAGCCGGGACCGTCGCCCAGGATGAGTCGCTCCCGCCAATTTTCCACTGCCACCTCACCCTCCAACCGGCCTGCAATAGCGTATATCTTGCGGTTTCCGACCGTATGCCCGAGCAGTCCGTCGATCAACCGTTGGTAAGCCATCGGTAGAGACTCCACCGCAGTTGCAGAGGCAAAGTTGGTCGATGTCAGCCGAGTCATCGTCAGATAAGAGGAGAGGGACAGGGGCCTTCCTTTGGTGACTTTCCCAACGACAGCACCTGACGGGGAGACCAGGACCACCTGGTGAAGCGGATGTTCGGACAGGGTGTCCTCGATGAAGAAGATCCAGCCCGGGCCCTCTCCCAAACGAACCGGACCTTCTGTTGTCTCGATCACAACCAGGCCATCCGCCGCCTGCGGATCGCCGAAAACCTCCCGGCCTGCAAGGTCGTCGCCCAGTACCTCGGCAACCAGCTTGTCGTAAGCGAATTGCAGGGAATTGATCTGTGCGTGGCAAATGGGAGAAATATACAGAGGAGCCACAAAGAGGAGCAAAAGCAGGCATCGGATCCGCGGGTTTTTGATTGTTCCCATATCACCCTCTTAAGTATTTGAGAATTAGAGTTATATTTTGCTTTGCTGAATTAGAGCAAGCATGATACGTGCGTCACGACGGACTCGCAAGGCTATTTTGGGCTTGTGCCCCAGTGGGTGCCTCGCCGCCCCCCCGCCCACAGTGGCCTTCAACCTTGTACTCCCGCAGGAAATTATTGAATTCATTGTATGTCTTGACAGTTCTCAGGGGCTTGGAGTATGTTTTGGGCAGTGGTTGGCAGGGGGGGATTGTTTTCACGCTTTTCACAGCAATCAAAGCCTACTCGACATGGCCGAAGGCAGCTTGCCGTCGGGCAGGGTAGCGCCTGCGGGCGGGAGGCGGGGAGGTGCGTATGCGGGACGACCCGGAAGGAGGCCGGCCATGCGCAGGAGCGTGACGGTATCACTCGCAGTGGGGGCACTGTGGCTTTGTATCGTTTCTCATTCCAACGCCGAAACCTACACTGTTCGACCGGACGGGGGCACGGCAGAGCAATGCAACGGCGTGACAGATGCCCCCTACACGGGCTCGACCGGTGGGCAATGCGCCTGGGCGCATCCTTTTTGGGCGATCAACGGGGGTAACCCGCCAAGCTGGAAGATCAACGGCGGGGATACCCTGATTGTCCGTCCGGGGAGTTACCGCATGGGCTTCGGCGCCCCCAACACCTCCTGGTGCGATGCTGCCTACCCCTGGGATTGTGTGCTCCCTGCGTTGCCCTCAGGTGCCGATCCTCTGCATCCAACCCGGCTCCTGGGCTACGGATGGAATCAAGGCTGCCCGCAACCGCCGGAGCTGTGGGGAACGGAGAGGGCCGCCCACATCCTGAGCCTTGAAGGTACGTCCAATGCAGTGGTCGCATGCCTTGAATTGACCGACCATTCGGGCTGCATCGAATCCTTCTGCCCGGACTGTTCGGACCCGGCTGCCGTGGCGGTGAGATGCAAGAGAGACTCTTATTCATATGGTGACTGGGCGGTGCGAGGCATCGTGGCTTATGATTCCAGCGATGTGCTTCTGCAGGACCTCGACATTCACGGACTGGCCCATACCGGCGTGCACGCAGCGCGACTTTCGGACTGGATCGTCCAGGACGTGAGAATTGCCGGCAACGG
>FWPV01002287.1_pt1 | contig 47699 bp, 41 predicted proteins | sample 2228371 | NCBI WGS metagenome assembly FWPV01 (sample SAMEA103939776, study PRJEB20133) | metagenome | reverse complement strand
CGTGCGATTTGGTGTACCTGAGCTCAGAAGGATAATTCATCGTCTCACCTCGGCTGTCAGTTTATTGCCTAAAAGGCCCACCATCTAGCGCTTCACGAAAGGCGTCTCGACCACAGCGGCCGGCACGGCCCTGCCACGAATCTCAACCTCCAGCGATGTACCCACCTCGGCCCATTCGGACTGCACATAGGCCAGTCCGATGCCCTTTTTGAGCACGGGGGAGTGGGTTCCCGAGGTGAGGATGCCGACCTCCTTGCCCTCTCCCAGCACCCGGTAGCCCTCGCGGGGAATCCCCCCCTCGACCAGCAGCCCCACCAGCCGGCGGTCGCAAACGGCTTCCAGCATGGCTTGTTTACCAAAAAACTCTTTCTGGCTCTTGACCACCCAGCCAAAGGGTGTGCACAGAGGGTTGGTGGTATCGGTAAGTTCGTGGCCGTATAGGGGAAATCCAGCCTCGAGGCGCAGGGTGTCGCGCGCACCCAGGCCGCAGGGCGTCACATCGGCAGCCAGGAGGGCTTCCCAGACCGCTGTGGCTTCGTCGGGGGCCACGAACACCTCGTAGCCGTCCTCGCCGGTATAGCCGGTTCGAGCGAAACGGGCCCACTTGCCCGCCAGCTTCCCCATAAAGGTGTCGTTCTTTTTGCGCGAGACCAGGTCGGTATCGGTTAGTTTTTGTAATATCGCCACAGCATTGGGGCCTTGAACAGCGATAAGGGCGAAAGCATCTGAGGCGTCCTCGAGCCGCACCTCGAAACCTTCCGCCAGGCGCTGGAGATGCCCCCAGTCCTTCTCGATATTGGCGGCGTTCACCACCATCAGGTACTCTTCCTCGCCGGTGCGGTAAAGGTAAATGTCGTCCACCACGCCCCCCTGTGCATTGGGCAGCATGGAGTACTGGGCCCGGCCCACCTTAAGCTTGGCCACATCATTCAGGGTAACGTACTGCAAAAACTCGAGGGCCCCCGGCCCCTTTATCCAGAACTCACCCATGTGGCTCACATCGAACATCCCCACCAGCCCGCGAAGCGCCAGGTGTTCGGAGGTGATGGAGGTGTACTGAATGGGCATCTCATAACCAGCAAAAGGCACCATCTTAGCCCCAAGGGCCAGATGGGCTTGGTAAAGCGGGGTGGTTTTCATGCCCTTACAGCATACTCAAAACTTGCAAAATAAAACCCGTCATTTCAGCAAGTGATGGATCTATTTTGAGTGACTTCCCGCCCTTTGCACGATTTTTTGTCCTGAGGTCAGCGACTTTACTGGAATCGCGCAAGCGATTTTGATATCACGGGAACTTGGCTTTTGGTGATGGTTTCAGCAGGCTTTCTCCAGTAGCACCCGTGCCCCCTCGACCAGGGCCGCCTGCTCATCGTGGGTGTGCTTGAGACCCTCGGTCAAAGCGCTGAAGTAGCTCTCCTGCATGAGGGCAATCTCGATGGCCATAATCTTTTCAAAGGCGGTCATGGCCGCCAGAATCTCGGGCCCCCGCAGGGCATTGCGAAGGTGCTCGAGGGTCAGTTCCTGCACAATGCCCACCGCTGGAATGTAGTGGCTGGGGCGTACCCCTACCCGGGCGTGTACCAGTCCGATACGAATCCGGCGCTCAGCGTAAATGGCGTCATACTGACCGGAAAAAAGCTCGCGGTACCAGGCCGCAAACGACCGATATAGCCGCTCCACCCGGCCCGGCACGCTCCAGAGAATTTCGTGCATCTCGGGGTCGCGGCCCAGATAGTCGTAGAATGCCAGGGCCACCTCGGGCGCCAGCGGGCCGGCGATGGGCTCGAGGCTCCGCAAGGTTTGTATGTGCAGCTCGGTCAGGCCCGTGCGTCGCACCAGGGTTTGCAGCAGCGCTCCGGCATTCATCCCAGGGATTCTATCGCAGGCCTCTGGAAGGCTCATGATCTACAAGGTTAGTTGGTCTTTCCTAAAATGGCCCGTGCTCCCACTACCAGGGCTTTTTCTTGGTCGGCGGCCATACCCAGGCGATAGCCATACTCCATGGCCTGCATATAGCTGTCCTGCATGAGGGCAGCCTCAATCGCCATGATTTTCTCGAAGGCTTCCACCGCGCTAAAGACTTCGGGGGTACGCAGGGTGTTGCGCAGGTGCTCGAGCGAGAGTTCTTGCACGATGCCAAAAGCCGGCATGATAAAACTGGGTTTAACCCCCACCGCCGCGTGCACCAGGCCGATGCGGGCGCGCTTTTCTGCATATTCTGCGTCGTATCGCCCACAAAAAAGGCCCCGGTACCAGTCGGCAAAACTTTGGTATAAACGCTCGACCCTTCCCGGAACCTCCCACAAAATGGCCCGCATCTCCTCATCCCGGCCCAGGTAGTCGTAAAAGGCCAGGGCAATTTCCGAGGCCATGGGGGCCATTAGGGGCTCGAGCCTGCGCAGTGTTTGGACGTGCTGCTCGAGCAAGCCAGTACGGCTAATCAGTTTGCTCAGTAACGCCCCCGGTTCCATCCGGGACAATTGTACCTTTACACAAGGATACTGAACAGGCCCAGGCCGCGACACAGAATGTAGGGTTTGGCTGGGGGCGTTCCAAACATACCGGGCGGCTTCCCTGCCAGATTCAGGCACTCAGTCAGCCAACGCTGACGCAACCACCGATCTAGGATCAGACTGTCCGGTCTGTGTTCGCTACTCCGTGCTGACTTCCTGCACCACTTGCTGATTGACGGGCAGCACCATACGGAAGTGGGCTGCAGGGTCGGCTAGCAGTCGGAGCAGCCGTTCGGCTTTATCCTCCCGCTCAGCCGCCCGCAAAGCGTCGAGGTAGGCACTCATTAGCTCGCGCACATCGGCAACACCCCGCTCGTCCAGCTTCTGGATGACCACCTTGGCCCCTTTGGCCAGCCGGCGCTGCATGGCTTCTTCAGTCAGGCCCATCTCGGGCCAGTAGCGCAGGTAGACCCGCCCACCGGTCATGCCCGAGCAGATCCAGGGGCCGGGGTCACCCAGCACCACCGCCCGACCGCGGGTCATGTACTCGAAGGCAAAGCCCTTGGCCTGGGCCCGGGCCGCGATATTGCCCAGCTCGTCCTGCACGGGGCGGTCGGGCTCTCCCGCCAGCACCACATCGGCCCCGGAAAGGCGGATACAGAAGCGGCTGTCGGCCTGCCCTTCCACAATCAGCAGGCCGCCGATGGCTCCATAGGCAAAGGATTTGCCCACCGAGCCATCTACGTACTGACCAAAAGGGTTGCGGCCCTTCAGGATGGCCACCTTGCCGCCATAGGCGTTCTTGGCGATACCGTCCTGGGCGCCCCCTTCCACCACAATCTCGAGCCCCTCCACATTGAACGCGGCCACCCCGTTGCCGGCCACACTCCCGGCATCGAAGCGAATCTCCACCTTGGCATCCCAGCCTTTGCCGTACAGACGGCGGCGGGCGATTTCACCGGCCAGATGGGTGCCCAGGGCCCGGTCGGTGGAGCCTACCGGCCCTTCCTGGAACAAGAGCTCACGCCCACCCTCGGCATAGGCCTGGGTGATGACCTCGGTGATGGAGCGGGTGAGCTGGTTCAGGGGCTTGCGCAGCACATGAGCCGAACGTTCGCCCAGCCACTCCGGGGCCGAGACCGGCTCAAAGAAGTAGCCCAGGTCGAGTTCATCGGTATGGCCTTCTTGCAGCAACAGGTCGCTGCGACCCACCAGCTCGCGCAGACTGCCAGCCCCCAGGGCCGCCACCAGCCGCCGCAGCTCCTGACCCTTGGCCCCAAAAAAGGTGGTGAGCTGCTCCACGGCCCGCTCGAGTTCCTGGGGCACAAAGCGCTTGAGCCCGTGGGCCTGGGCCTGCTCCACGGTCTCGATCTGGGTGGCGATGCCCACGTGGCAGGTGTCCATCTGGCACTGGCGGCAGATGGTACAGCCAATCGCCACCATGGCCATGGTGGCCATGCCCACCCGGTCGGCGCCCAGCAGCACCATGCGGAGGGTATCGTAGGCGGTTTTGAGGCCGCCATCGGCCCAGATTTCAACCCGGTCGCGCATACCCGCCCGCACCAGCGCCCGGTGGGCCCGGCGCACCCCAATCTCCACCGGCAGGCCGGCGTACTTGAGGGCGTGCCAGCGGGCCGCCCCCGTACCCCCCTCGAAGCCCGACAAAGCGATTACGTCGGCTCCGGCCTTGGCGATACCCACCGCAATGGTACCGATACCGGGGATCACCGGCACCTTGACCGAGACCTTGGCCTTGGGGTTCACGGTTTTGAGTTCTTCGATGAGCTGGGCCAGGTCTTCGATGGAGTAGAGGTCGTGGTTGTTGGAGGGTGAGATGAGGTCTACACCCGGCACCGCGTTGCGGGCCGCGGCCACCTTAGCGGTAACTTTTTTGCCGGGCAGGTGGCCCCCCTCACCGGGTTTGGCTCCCTGGCCGATTTTAATCTCGATGAAGCCCGCCGAGTTGAGCATGTAGGCGTGCGCCCCGAAGCGGCCCGAGGCCACCTGCTGGCCGCGCCAGTGGGTGTACTTGCCCAGCATATCGGGGATTTCGCCGCCCTCGCCGTTGATGCAGACCATGTTGAGCTTTTTGGCGGCCTCGATGTAGGCCCGGAAGCTGGCCTCGCCCTGGGAGCCGAAGCTCATGGCGGTGATCACAAACGGCAAAGAGTGCCCCCCCACGCTCAGGTCCACTTCCTCGGGGTTGACCTCGGACTTGCCCGGAAACTTAATCCCCAGCAACTGCCGGGCTGCAACCGGCGACTCGTGCTCGAGCCCCCTTACTTTTTCCTGGAAGTGCTCGTAGGGCGACTGGCCCGAGGAAACATCCATGGCCGCCTTGAAGATGCGGGAGTTGAAGCGGAAGTCCTTGGCCGGGGGCACCTTCTCGGCGTTGAGCAGGTTAAGCCGTTCCAACAGGGTGCGCTCGAGCTCCAAGAGACCATAACCCGCCCGTTCGGAGCCCAAAAAGTTGCGGATGCCAAAGTACTCGGCCAGCTCGGGCTTGAGGCCAATGGCGCTGAAGATGCGCCCATAGCCCCGCACCTCGTGGATGCCCATGGTGGAGATGACCTTTTCCAGGCCCTTCTTGAGGCCCTCGAGCAGGTTCTGTAAACCCAGCGTACCCTTAGAAGCCTGGGCTTTTTGCTGCATCAGCCAGGGAGCCACCGCGTCAGCTCCCAGCCCCAAGCAGACCGCTACGTCGTGCAGGTTGCGCACCCCACCCGAGTGCACCAGCACCGAGGTGCGGCGGCGTAGCGAAATGCCCTCTTCGTCGCGGGCCTCCTCCAGGGCCCGGCCCACCGCCGCCAGGGCCAGGTACACATCCAGCCAGACCCCGCCCTCAAAAGCCCCGCGATCCGAGAGCACCAGCAGCTCTGCCCCACCCCGGACAGCCTCGACCGCCGCCTCCTGCAGGCGCTTGAGGCCGGCGACAATTCCTTCCTCCACCGAAAACTGCAACGGCAAGACGGCGTGTTGGAAGCGGCGCAGGGCCTCCTCGTAGGTGAGGGTGCCCTGACCCTGGGCAATGGCCCCCACCGAGGAGGTGGTTTCCTCGAGCAGGAGCGGCACCACCAGCTCTTCTACGTGGCCCGCCCCGCGCCCGTCGGGCAGGGGACGCCGGCCCAGGATGCTACGGGTAGAGAAGTGCTCAATCTCGCGCTCGCGGTCAATGGCGGGGTTGGTCACCACCGCCACAGTTTCCTTGAAGAACTCCGAGAGGTTGGGTTTTTCGGGGTGCAAAGCCGCGATGGGGCCGTCGTAGCCCAGCGAGCCGATGGGCTCGTTGCCGTTTTCGGCCAGGGCCTCGAGGTAGCCCGCATCCCAGCGATCCCAGCCGTAGGCCCGCTCGAGGTTCAACGAGGGCGGGGCGGGCTTGTCTTCGACCTGGGCCTCGCTACCCCCCGCCAGCGGCGGAACCGCGGTATAGCGGGGCCCAGCCAGGTGGGCGGCGTAGCCCTCGAGGCTGTGGGTTTTGGTCAGAATGCGCTCGAGCACCTGCCGCTGGTGACGGTCGAAGAGGAAAAGGCGCGCTCCGTCGGGGGTCAGGCGCAGGTACATCTTCTCGCCGGGGGCAAACGGGCGCGGTTCCGAAACAAACTCCTCCACGGTAAACACGCCCCGCTCCGAGCTAAAAACGTACTCCGAGTCGGTCTCGACAAACCACAAGGGGCGCAGGCCCATGGCATCGGTGCCGAACACCGCCTCCTCGCGGTGGCGCGTCACCAGGGCGGCGGGGCCCTGGGCCAGCGGACCAAAACGCTGGCGCAGGTTCATATACAGGTCTTGCAGGGCCGGGGAGTAGTTCTTAATCTCACCCAGGATGGGCGGGAAGGCCACATCCATAGCCTCCGGCAAGGAAAGGCCAAAGCGGTAAAGCAGGCCCTCTAAAATGCGGTTCAGATCCTGCGAGTCGGAGCCGCCGGTAAGCGGGATGCCCAGAAAGCGCCCCTCGCGCCGCAGCCGCTCGATGGTGTTGATCTCGCCGTTGTGGCCCAGGAGGCCAAAGGGCTGCACCGCCTCGAAGGTGGACATGGTGTTGGTGGAGTAGCGGTTGTGGCCCAGGGTGATGGTGGACTTGTACTCGGCCCGCGAAAGCTCGGGGAAATAGCGCTTGAGAATCTCGGCAGAGCCGCGCACCTTGTAGACCACGGTGGCGGTGGAAAGCGAAACCACGTGCACCGGGAAGCGCTGCTCGAGCAGGAGGCCCAGCTCCCACAAGGGGCCGTCGCCGTCGGTGGATAGGCCAGCCACCTGGTAAAAAAGCGGCTCGGTGCGCCTGCCCACCGGCCCCAGCACACGGCTGTTGGTCTCCCCTTTGCGCTCTAAGAGGAGCTTGATGCCGCGCTTGGAGCCCTCTACCCGGAACAGGTCAAACAGTTCCTGGATGCGGGCGCCTTCGCTTTTGGGTACGAAGAAGTGCCCCACAAAAAAACGGGGGTTTTGCGCCAGGTTGCTATCCAGCCCCGCTTCGTAGAGGTAGCCAGCCCAGAGTTCCCGCGGTAGGTCGGTCTGAATGCCCGTACCATCGCCTTCCCCCCGAATCAAGCCGGCCCGGTGCGCCATTCTGTAGAGGCTTTCGATGGTACGCTGCACGTTGGCGTGGCTTGGGCGCGCACTTTTCTCGGCGATTGCAATGATGCCACAAGCGTCACGGCCGTTTGGTATACCAGGATATGCCTCACTAAATTTCATCTATCAGACCTCCGGGTTTGAGCATGATGTAAGGGGGGGATCTTCGCATAAGTTTGCGAAGATTTGAAGCAGTATACGAATCACCCCAGCCTGCGTCAATACAAGGGTTTGGTGTAAGAACCCCGCAATTTGCAGTTTGGAGCCCAATGTGTGCAGGGTTTATCTGGGAGCAGTTGGTCAGCTCGTGCAAGTCCATGATATCCCCTATGCATACGTATTTTCTTGACATCGCTTCGCCTCTGCTCCTAGAATGCTGGTAAGAGCGTTACGTCTACCGGCCCATACAACCCATCAGGGTAAAAGTGGGGCCAGTTATGGAGTAAATCCGGCTGTTTTCGTATATTTGTTAATGTTACGTGGTTCTTATCAGCGGACGGTGTACTAGGAGGTTTTGTGGAAACGCTGCGTGTATCCGGCAAGTCACGTCCCAACTCTGTTGCAGGCGCTATAGCTGCACTGCTGCGCTCCCAAAACGAGGTTGAGGTGCAGGCCATCGGCCCTGAAGCCGTCAATCAAGCTGTTAAGGCCATTGCCATTGCCAGGGGGTACATTGCCCCAGATAACCTTGATCTGGTTGTGAAGCCAGCCTTTGTAAAGCTAGAACTCGAGAGCGAGGAACGTACCGCCCTGCGCTTCACGGTGCGCAGTCAGCCTTTGCAGCCGTAGCTAGGCGGCTTTGGCTCGAATGTAGAAATTTCGTAAGCTAGTGACCCAAAGCTCAGAGCACTTATAGTGGTTCTGCTACCTTGGTTTGTGTAGGAGGAGATAATGACGATAACGTTCTTGTTGATGATCATAGTTTTTGTAGCCACGCTCTTTATCCAGTTCTGGCTCCAGAGCACCTATGCCCGTTATAGTCGGGTCGCCAATAGTCGAGGTGTTACAGGCGAGCAGGTAGCCCGGGCAATTCTAGACGCCTACGGTCTGCACAACGTGCGGGTTGAGATGGTACCAGGGGCTCTGACCGACCACTACGACCCCATTGCTAAAGCTGTGCGACTTTCGGAGCCCAATTTCCACTCCCCCTCGGCTGCCGCCCTCGCGGTAGCGGCGCACGAGGTAGGACACGCCCTGCAGGACGCTAAGGGCTACGCCTGGTTGCGGGTACGTCATAGCATCCTGCCGGTAGCCAGCATCGGCAGCATGTGGGGGCCCTGGATTTTCATCGCCGGGATGTTCATGGGTGCGACCGGGCTGATGAACATCGGCATCTGGCTCTTTGCTGCTGCCGCGCTATTCCAGCTTGTAACGCTTCCAGTGGAGTTTGACGCCTCTAACCGGGCCCTGAGCATCCTCAAAAAGATGAACTTCCTTGACAGCAGCGAGATGAAGGGCGCTCGTGCCGTTCTAACCGCTGCTGCCATGACCTACGTGGCTGCTTTGGCCAACTCCCTGGCCACCATCCTGCACTACATAGCCATCATGAACTCAAATCGTGAGTAAGTGCATAAAGAAAAAAGCCCCGCTAGGCGGGGCTTTTTTGGTTCGGTATAGAAGCTTTGGCAGAGGTGTGGCTCTTTGATGGATTGAATGCGTACCCCTGTAGTACGGCGCGATAAAAAAGTATCAGGAGGCCTGGCGTAAGCGTGCTTCCTCGAGCGCCATTAGCGGTTTGTCGAGGTGAGGTAGATCGAAGACCAACTCCTTGACGCCAGAGGAGGGCAGCTCAAACATCAGCTCCACCATAGCCTTTTCGATAACAGAGCGCAGACCACGCGCACCTGTACCACGCTTAAGGGCACGGCGGGCAATTTCGCGAAGAACGCCCGGCGTAAACCTAATCTCGATGCCCTCCATACGCAGCAACTCTTGGTATTGGCGAATGAGGGCGTTCCTGGGCTCGGTCAGGATACGTACCAGGGCTTCCTCGTCGAGGGCCTCGAGCTGCACCATCACCGGCATACGGCCTACAAATTCCGGAATCAAGCCAAATCGAACGAGGTCTTCGGGGATCACCTCGGGCTTTTCTTCTGCCTTCTTCGGACGTGTAAAACCAATGGGGTTCTGATCCACACGCGAAAGCACGATACGCTCGAGGCCATCAAAAGCCCCACCCAAAATAAACAGAATGTTCTTGGTATTCAGCGTGATGAACTCCTGATGGGGGTGCTTACGACCGCCCTGTGGCGGAACGTTGGCCACCGTGCCCTCGATGATCTTCAGCAAAGCTTGCTGTACACCCTCTCCCGAAACGTCACGGGTTAGGCTGGGGTTCTCAGACTTGCGGGCAATTTTGTCGATCTCGTCGATGTAGATGATGCCCTTTTCTGCTGCTTGAACATCGAAGTCGGCTGCTTGAAGCAGGCGCAGCAAGACATTTTCCACATCCTCGCCAACATATCCTGCTTCGGTGAGGGTGGTGGCGTCGGCGATAGCAAATGGTACATCCAGCATTCGGGCCAGGGTCTCGGCCAGCAGGGTTTTTCCAGTTCCGGTCGGGCCAATCAGCAGCACGTTGGACTTCTGAACCTCGGCCTCCGGGTGCAGAAGACGCTTATAGTGGTTGTACACTGCAACTGAAAGGGTCTTCTTGGGCAGCTCTTGGCCGATCACGTACTGATCGAGAAAGCTTTTGATTTCAGCTGGCTTGGGTAGGTGGCGCGGCCCTACAAAGCTGGGCTTGGGTTCAGCAGTCAGAAGATCGTTGGCCCGCTCGACGCACTCATTACAGATGTACACCTCGCCCAGGGGCGACTCAATCAGATGCGCTACCTCAGGGTGTTTTTTGCCACAGAAGCTACAAGAAGGCTTAGAGCGTCTCACGGCTAACCACCTGATCTACCAGTCCATAGCCCGCCGCTTCTTCAGCAGTAAGGTAGTAATCGCGCTCGGTATCGCGCTCGACTTTTTCCAGCGGCTGGTTGGTGTGCCGGGCAAGAATCTCGTTGAGCACCTTACGGGTCTTTAGTATCTGTTCGGCCTGGATTGCAATATCGGTGGCTTGTCCACCCAAACCCCTCGCCCAGGGCTGATGAATCATTACCTTGGAATGCGGCAAGGCATAGCGTTTACCGCGCTCACCAGCCGCCAGCAGCACGGCGCCCATCGAAGCCGCAAGCCCGACACAAATGGTCGAAACCGGGGCCGTCACAAACTGCATGGTGTCGTAAATGGCCAAACCCGCATCCACATCGCCACCAGGTGAGTTGATGTACATGCGAATCTCCTGGTTGGGGTTTTGCGCTGCCAGAAAGAGGATTTGCGCCACAACCGTATTGGCTACCTGAGCATCTATGGGCGTACCCAAAAAAATGATGCGATCTTTGAGTAGGCGGCTATAAATATCGTAGACTCGCTCGCCACGGGCAGTTTGTTCGATGACATATGGGACGATCATATCGGCTCTATTGTATGACTGAAGTTGAGGTCAAGAGGGCATTGGCGCACATAGGGCTGTTATGCCGGATTAGAAGGCCTTCCTAACCCAAGGAAAATAAGGAAGCCATCCTGTTGAATCCTACGGCTGCCACGCTCCAGAAGCATTGTTGCTAGGCTGGTCGGAGCATGGCGGAGCTGTCGAATAGAAAAGCTTCCGCTACCGTATAGCAGCAAACCAATCGAGGTTAGTACTGGCGCAACGCAGTTCACACCAGTCAAAACGGGTCTGGCAGGGTCGGGGAGACCCTGCCGTTATCAGTGCTCAGGCTTGAGCACCCTCGAGGATTTTTACAGCCTCCATGAGGGCCTTGTCGTGCAGGCGCTGGATTCGTAAGCGGGCAATGGCTTCCTGCCCAAGTTCGCTCTGGAGCCTCGAGGGTGTTGTACGGTATGAGCGGGCCACTTCGGCCAAAAATTCGTTGAACTCTTCCTGGCTTAGCTCGGTCTTGAGTTCTTCGGCCAGGGCTTCCACCGCCAGGGAGCGGCGCAGGCGTTTACTTGCGCTCTGGCTCAGGTTTTGCTTGAACTCCTCGAGCTTGCCTTCACTTTCAAGTTGCTTGAGATACTCGTTAATATCGATCCCTTGCTGCTGTAGGTCTTCAGCCAGGCTTTCCAGCAAACTGCGCTCCTCACGTAGCTGCATGGTAGGGGGAATTTCAACCTCGAGCGCCTCGGCCAGCTTGTCCAGTAGTTGCGAAGCCTTGGTGTTTTGGGTTTCGCGCTCAAACTGTGCCTTGAGGCTTTCCCGAACCTTGGCCCTGAGGGCCTCGAGGTTATCTTCGCCCACCGTTTTGGCAAACTCGTCGTCAAGTTCAGGCAACTGCAAGGTCTTGACTTCCAGCACCTTGGTCTTAACCTCGCGCACTACGCTTTCACCGTCTTTTACCGGTACCAACACCTCGTCACCGGCCTTCTTGCCCAGCAAGGCCTCGCGCACGTGGGGCTGCGCATTCTCCATTACCACCGGGAAGCGGCCGCCGTCGTCGGTCTCGATAAATACGTGGTCGCTGGCCTGGGCTTCCCGCTCCACGGCCACCATTTCGCCGTAGCGGCTGCGCAAATCCTCGAGCGCACGGTTGACCACATCTTCGGTAAGCTCGGGCGTTTCGACCTCGAGCTTGATCGAGCGCCAGTCGGGAAGCTTTACTTCCGGGTAGTTCTCGACCTCAACAGTGTAAACGAAAGGCTCTCCAAAGGTCAGGTGCTCTTCCAGAACTCGAGCACCCACCGGCAGGAGTGAAAGTTCGCGGGCAGCTTTGGGGAAAGTTTCATCGCGCAAAACTTCTTTGACTTCGTCGAGCAGGGACTCTTTCCCTATCTTGGCCTCGATAACCTTGGCCGGAGCCTTCCCTGGCCTAAAACCTGGAACCCTGACCCGGCTGGCATAGTCGCTCAAAACCGAGCGGTAAGTTTGCTCAACCTGGCTGGCGGGAACCTCCACCTTGATTTTTACCTTGTAGCCATCGCGTTCTAAAATTTCTGCCACAACACACCTCGAGTTCGACCGCAGGGGTCGCCAAGGTCATAGTTTACAACCCCGAGTGCATTTGAGATACACCTGCGGCATCTCCAGTAACACACAGTACGAAGTGTTTTGCAGAGATCTTCGAGTAAATCCAACACACCGGCAACATCAGCGAGCCTTCCGACCCTCAGTGTTGTATCGGCAATTTCGGAAGCGGCTGTAGGCGGGACACCTGACCCTGTATACCCCCTGCCCGTATGCAGTAGTTTGTGAAGCAAGGAGCAAGTTATGAAAAACATCCTCGTACTAGGCGGAAACTTCGGTGGAATGACCAGCGCTTTCGAGCTAAAGCGTAGGCTGGGCAAAGAGGCCAGGATTATGGTGGTCTCGAGGCAAAAAGAGTTTGTTTACATCCCCTCCCTCATCTGGGTGCCATTTGGTCGCCGCAAGGTGTCGGATATCACTTTCGACGCCGAAAAAACCTTCCGTCGTGGAGGTATCGAGTTCATCTTGGGTGAGGCCACCAAGGTTAGGCCGCAGGATAACCAGGTAGAGCTGGCCGACGGAACCGTCATCGACTACGACTTCTTGGTCATCGCTACGGGTGCTAAGCTGGCCTGGGATGCCGTGCCAGGCCTGGGGCCCAAGGGCTATTCGCACTCGATCTTCACCCCACCCGATGCTGAAAAAACCTACGAGGCCTATAAGCAATTCCTGCAAAACCCAGGCCCGGTAGTAATTGGTGCAGTGCCGGGTGCTAGCTGCATGGGCGCAGGCTACGAGTATCTGTTCAATTTCGACCATCAGGTACGCAAGGCCGGCAAGCGTAAGCAGGTCAGTATCACTTGGGTTACTCCCGAGCCCAAACTCGGACACTTCGGCATCGGTGGCATGAGCGGTGGGGAAACCATGCTCAAGACCTTCCTGAAAATGCAGGGCATTGATTACCGCGCTAATGCCGCTATCACCGAGGTTCGTCCCGATGGTGTGATGCTCGCTTCTGGCGAGTTTCTGCCTTCAAAGTTCACCATGTTGGTACCACCCTTCGAGGGTGCAGACGTGATGAAAAATACCCCCGAGCTAACCGATGCCAAAGGCTTTGTGGAGGTAACAGACGGCTACCAAAGCACCCGTTATCCCAACGTTTTTGCCGTAGGCTTGGCGGCCAAAGTACCCAACCCCTTCAAGGGCGATGTGCCCTTCGGTATTCCCAAAACCGGCTTCCCTACAGATGAGATGGCCAAGATTGCTGCCCGCAACATCAGTGAGATTCTGCACGGCAATCTCAACAACCTACATTGCAAGTCCTTTGGCTCCATGCCCGCGGTATGCGTGATGGACGCCGGAAACAAGGAGGTCATCATCCTTGGCAATCATCTATTCCCGCCGCGGCAATTCCAGGTGATGCTACCCAACGTGCTTGGCGACTTCAACAAAGTGTTGGTTGAAAAAGCACTCCTGCTCAAGTACCGCAACGGCTGGTCCTTCCTACCCTAGGTTTGTTGGCATCGCCCCTCCTCCTTCCCCTCTCTTTGCAGAGGGGTTTTTCTTATCGAGGGTAGTATCGGATAGATTGTCATCAAAAGCAGTCGCTATAAAACGCAAAAACCCCGGCTCATTCCGGGGTTGTGTGGTGCGCGGAGGGGGACTTGAACCCCCACACCTTGCGGCACGAGATCCTAAGTCTCGCGTGTCTACCAGTTCCACCATCCGCGCATGAGGGGAAAGGCCTCTACAGGCCTTTCCCTTCGAGTTTTGGGGTGAGCGATGGGACTTGAACCCACGACCCCCGGTTCCACAGACCGGTGCTCTAACCGGCTGAGCTACGCTCACCGCGCCGCAACAGCAAAAGGTATTGTAGGCTCCACCCCTCTTAACGTCAAGCCAGCCAAAGCGGGCAAGTCGGCGCAATAATTGCTTGAAGCAGGCTCTTGGATTGACGCAGTGCTCTACAAATCCTATACTCGGCGCCAGGGTGTCAAACAATCGTTCGTTTGAAGAGGCTAAAGGAGAAAAGGCCAATCGTCGAGATGAAATTCTCGATGCCGCAGGCCAGTTATTTAGCCGTCAGGGGTTTCATGCAACGTCGATGCGGGATCTGGCCAGAGCTGTAAATCTACAGGGAGGCAGCCTGTACGCCCACATCCAGTCGAAAGAAGAGGTGTTGTTTGAGCTGGTTAATCGGGCCGCGGATGAGTTTTTGAGCAGCGCCGAAGCGATATCGCCCGATCTTTCACCCAAGGAGCAGCTCGAGCGTCTCGTGCGGGGACACCTCGAGGTCATCGTGCGTGAGCTGGACAATGCCACGGTTTTCTTTCACGAGTGGAAGTTCTTAAACCCCGAGCTACAACGTAAAATTACCGCCCGGCGGGATGCCTACGAAGCTCATTTTCGTAGAGTGATTGAAGCAGGTGTGCAGCAGGGCCAGTTTCAGGTTGAAGATGTTCGGCTTGCTGCCCTATTTGTTCTTTCGGCTCTTAACTGGACGTATCACTGGTATCGCCCTAGCGGCAAACTAACCCTCGAGGCGCTTTCGAACCAGTACTGTACACTCATCTTTAGAACGCTAGGCACCCGATAAAAACGGACTACAGGGAAAGCATAAAGTCCGTGGGTTACCGGGGCCCTCTGGCCAGCAAATTGGCAAATCCCAGCGCAAGTATCAGCACTACGCCCAGCGCCCAGTACGGAAACGTGCCGGGAATCCAGCCCTGCCACTGGGCGAGGTAAATCAGGCCCCCCACCAAAACCGCAATTAATCCCCACAAGCCAAAAGGCTTCAAACCTTCCATAGCATCAGTCTACTTTTTTCTCCCGGTGCTGGTAGTAGTACTCCTCGTTGGGCACCCAACCCATCGCGTTGGCAATGCGGTTGGTGAAGTTGAACATGGCCGCAACCTGAGCGGCTTCGAAAATGGCCTCGTCGGAAAGCCCAATGGCGCGAAGCATCTGCACATCGGCAGAACTCATCACCGCAGAGTCCACGGTTATCTGGTGAGCGAACTCGAGCAGGGCGTGCTCTCTGGGCGTCAGGTGGGCCCGCCGGTAGTTGGCCGCGAGCACGTCGGGCAGCACAGGGTCGCCGGCAATCTCGCGCAAATAGGCCGAGTGGGAGGCCAGGCAGTACTCGCACTCGTTGGCCGAAGAGACCACCACTGCGATCATCTCGCGCTCTTTGCGGGTCAGGTGGCTCTGGTCTTCGTTGCGCATCAAATAGTCGTAGTAGCGAAACCAGCGCAGGAAGTGCTCGGGGGTGAGAGCAAAGTTGCGGGCTACGTTGGGGATAAAGCCGGTTTTTTCCTTGAACTTGCCAAACAACACCCGCACATCCTCGGGCACCTCGCTTTCATCGGGCACCCTGACCCATGCGGTGGGCTTTGCTTGGGGTTTGGTTTTAGAGGTGGTTTTTTTTCCGCTGGCCTTGGGGGTTTTTCGAGGGGTTGCCATGGTTATCCTCCCGAGTGGCTTATCCCTGAGCAGCCCAACGTTGCGGGGTGGCTTTCTTTAGAAAGTCGACAATGTCCTGGGTGCTGGTACCAGGCCCAAAAACCGCCGCCACGCCCATCTCTTTGAGATAGGGTACGTCTTCGTCGGGGATAATGCCACCGCCAAAGAGCAAAATGTCGTCGGCGCCCTGCTCCTTAAGAAGCCGCCGCACCTCGCTGAAGTAGTGCATGTGCGCCCCCGACAACACCGATAAGCCAATAGCATCTACGTCTTCCTGCAAAGCAGCAGAGACTATCATCTCTGGGGTTTGCCGCAAGCCCGTATAAATGACCTCCATTCCTGCATCGCGCAGGGCCCGGGCCACCACCTTGGCCCCTCGGTCGTGACCATCAAGACCTGGTTTTGCTATGAGTACCCGTATTCTTCTGTCCATACGTTTATCTTACGGTACGGCCGCAGGAAACGGCAGGTGTCAAAATCCAAACCCCCGCTTCTTGAAACTTTGGCTGCCCTTGCTCCGCAGATTCCGTGAAAGATTCTATATCGGTTCATTTGCAGGTTCTTCCCAAAATCCAAGGCCGTTTAATCTGCACCAGGGGCTTATCTTCAACAAGCGGTACAGGGTTCTTCAATGACTGGGGAGATACTGCCACCCTCTCCAACGTCACCATCAGCGGCAACACCGCGCCGCGGGGCGGTGGGCTGCACATCGCCTCCGGCACTGTCAAGCTCCGTGGGGTTATCCTGTCGGGCAACACCGCCACCAGCGGCACCGGGCCGGAGTGCGAGGGAAGCCTCACCAGCAACGGCTACAGCCTTATCAAGAGCAACGCCGACTGTAGCTTTACCCGCGACAGCACCGACATCCTGAACCAGGACGCCAACCTGGGCAGCCTGGCGAATAACGGGGGCGGCCTTCTGACCCACCTGCCCAACGCAGGCAGCCCGGTGCTGGACAAGGTGCCCGCCGGTAACTGCGTGACCATTGCGGGCACCGTCCTAGCCACCGATGCCCGCGGGGTAACCCGTCCGCAGAACGGTAGCTGCGACATTGGGGCAGTTGAAAAGCAGTAGCTGGCTACAGCCAAACCTTCCGCGCTCTACACGGAGCGCGGTTTTTTATCCCACCAGGTACAGTACCTCGCTCAGGGCCTGCACATACTCCTCGGGGCGCAGGCCTTTTTTGGGGATGCGGAAGCCGGGGGGGTACTGGGTGGGTTCGACCCGGAAGGGCAGAGCCCGCAGGGCTTTGGCGTCGTAGTCGAGGGCGGAGGTCTGGAAGGCGATTTGCAGGTGCAGCATGTCCTCGGTGATGGAGACCACCCCCCGGCCCTCGGCCAGCAGGCGCAGGCGGGTGAGGGCCAGGAAGTTCTCCACCTCCTGGGGGGCCGGGCCGTAGCGCTCCTTGAGTTCTTTGACCAGGCGGGCGAGCTGGGCCAGGTTTTTGCACTCGGCCAGGCGGCCATAGTAGCGGCTGCGGGCGGCGGGGCTCTGGATGTACTCCGGGGAGAGCCGGGCCGAAAGCTGTAGGTCGAGGGTCACGTGGCGCTCGGGCTCGGTCTGTTCGCCCTTTAGCTTGCGGATGGCCTCGGAGAGCAGCTCGGTGTAGATTTCCAGGCTTACCGCGCGGATGTGGCCGTGCTGCTCGGGGCCCAGCAGGTTGCCCACCCCGCGGATTTCCATGTCCTTTTCGGCCAGCAGGTGACCGGAGCCCAGGTCGGAGAGGTCGGCGATGGCGGCCAAGCGGCGTTCGGCCCCTTCGGTGAGGCGCAAGGGGTGGAAGAGGTAGGCCCAGGCCTCCTGGTCGCGCCGCCCCACCCGGCCCCGGAGCTGGTAGAGCGCGGCCAGGCCCAGCTTATCGGCCCGCTCGACCAGGATGGTGTTGGCCTCGGGGATGTCGAGGCCGGACTCGATAATGGTGGTGGCTAGAAGCACATCGAAGGCCCCCTCGGCGAAGGCCAGCATGGTCTCCTCCACCTCGGACTCGTGCATCTGCCCGTGCACCACCCCGAAGCGGGCCTCGGGCACCAGGGCTTCCAGGTAGCTGCGCCGGGCCAGGATGGTGGCGACCCGATCGTGCACGTAGAAGGCTTTGCCGCCGCGCTCGAGCTCGTCCATGATGCCCTGCCGCACCAGGGCCGGGTCGTAGGGGGCCAGCAGGGTGCGGATGGGCTTGCGGCCGGGGGGCGGGGTCTGGATGCTGCTGAGGTCGCGCAGGCCCACCAGGGCACTGTAGAGGCTGCGGGGGATGGGGGTGGCCGAAAGGTAAAGGGTGTCCACGGCCTCTTTGAGTTCGCGGATGCGCTCCTTCTGGCCCACCCCGAAGCGGTGCTCCTCGTCCACTACTAGCAAGCCCAGGTCTTTGAAGCGCACGTCGGGCGAGAGCAGCCGGTGGGTGCCGATCACGATGTCTACCGTGCCCTGCTCGAGGCCCCGCAGCACCTCGCGGGCCTCGCGCTCGGAAGTGAAGCGCGAGAGGGCCGCCACCCGCACCGGCAGGCCCGCCAGGCGCTTCTGGAAGGTTTCTTTGTGCTGCTCGGCTAATAGGGTGGTGGGCACCAGCACCGCCACCTGGGCCCCATGCCCCACCACCCGGAAGGCCGCCCGCAGGGCCACCTCGGTCTTGCCAAAGCCCACGTCGCCCGAGATCAGGCGTTCCATGGGCCGGGGGGCCTCGAGGTCGCGCAGGGTCTCCTCGAGGGCCTTCCGCTGGTCGGGGGTGGGTTCGAAGGGGAAGTTTTGCTCAATAAGAACGTCCCAGTCCGGCAGCGGCCCAAAAGCCCGTCCCGGCGTGGCCTCGCGCTTGGCGTGCAGCACCAGCAGGCGCTGGGCCAGTTCTTCCGCGTCTTTGGCGGCTTTTTCGCGGCTCCGCTTCCACTCGCCTTTGCCCAGCGAGGAAAGCGCCGGGGGGTCGTCGGTGGTGCCGGGGTGGCGCTTCAGGAGCGGGAGCTGCTCGACCGGCAGGTACATCCGGGCCTCGCCCGCGTAGCGCAGCACCAGGTAGTCGCGCTGGGCCCCCAGCACCTCGCGGGTCTCCAGGCCCAGGTACTGGCCGATGCCGTGCTCGGGGTGGATCAGGTAGTCGCCCACGGCCAGGGCGCCGGGGTCGGTCTCTTCGCCGGAGAGCAGCCTGCGGTTGCGCAGCACCTCGGCCCCGCCGAAGGCGTACAGGTGGGCCTCGCTCAGGTAGACGGTGCGCCGCTCGGGCTCGAGGAAAGCCCCTTCGAAGGAGGCCGGTACCAGGTTGAGGCTGCCGGGCCGGGGGCCGAGGGTGGGGGTGGAGACCGCGGCCAGGTCGGGGTACCGGGCCTGAAGCTTGGAGAGCAGGTAGCTGCGGCTCTTGGCGTGACGATAGAAGAACACCACCGACCAGCCCGCCCCCACCCAGTTATGCACATCCTCGACAAACTGGGAGATGCGGGCCCGGTAGGGGGGCAGGGGCTTGTAGTCCAGGGACAGGGTGGGCAGTTCGGGCCCTCCCAGGCCAAAGGCCACCCGATCCCGCCCGGCCAGCAAAGGCCACAGCGCCTCCGGGGCCAGGGCTGGGGTGTCGAGGAAGACCGGGCCGGGGAAGTGCAGAATCTTGTGGGAGTCCCAGGCTTCGGCCTTGCCGGCGCGGGCCGTGAGGACGTGGCGCTGGCGGGGCTGGCCGTCCACCTTCAGCACCTCGAGCTCGTCACCAAAGAACTCGAGGCGCACCTCGCCCAGCTCGAGGACGTCCCCCTGTACGCGGTAGTCCTCTTCGCGCAGATAGCCCATGCGCAAAAGGCGCTCCAGCAGCTTGTCGCGCAGGTAGCGCCGGCCCACCTCGAGCACCAGCCGCCAGTCTTCGGGCTGGGAGGGAAAGCCCTCGAGGGCCGCGCGGTAACTCATCACCACCACCCCGGCCTCGCCGATGGCTTCCAGACCAGGGTTCACATAGGCCGAGACCCCCAGCGCGCCCAGGTCGGCGTACAAACCCAGCCGCTCCTCGGGGCAGAGCAGCACCCGGGGGCCTGGGTGCTGGGCAAAAATCAGCGCACGGGCCACCTGAGGCAGGCCGGGCAGGTAGCGGTTCAGAACAGAGGGCTCGGTAAGGTTCATAACAAATCATCAAAGCCCACCAGGAAAACCTGGGGGGATCGGCTCCAGTCTACAGGGGCAGCGCCGATTGCACTACCGACGGCTCCAGCGGGCGAATGCCATCATTATGACATCTAATGTTATCATTTAAGCATGGTGCGCACCCAGATTCAGCTCGAGGAAGCACAATGGCAACAGCTACGGGAAATAGCCCACCGCGAGGGCATCTCCATCGCGGAGGCCGTGCGCAGGGCCGTGGATGGTATGTTGGAAGAAAAGCAAAAAGCCTACCGCTGGCGCAAAGAACAGGCCCTGGGCGTGGTGGGGCGCTTTGCTTCGGGTTTGCGGGATGTGAGCAAAAACCACGACCGCTACCTGGAGGAGGCCTTTGACCCTCGTTGACACCTCGGCCCTGTATGCCCTTCTAGATCGGGATGACCAAAACCATCCAGAAGCCAAAGAACGCTGGGAGATGCTCCTGGAAGAAGGTGAGCCCCTTTGCACGCACACCTATGTGGGGGTAGAAATCACTGCCCTGGTACAGCGTCGGCTGGGGATAGAAGCCGTGCGCGCGCTCGAGGCGTTAATGGGCGTGATAACCTTATACCCTGTGAGCCTGGCCCTGCATCAGCAGGCGTTGGCTGCCTTGCTTAGCGCCGGGCGTCGAGAGGTAAGCCTGGTAGACTGGGTGAGCTTTTTGTGGATGCGAGAGCAAAACATCCGCCAGGCTTTCGCTTTTGATCAACACTTTCTCGAGCAGGGGTTCACCAGCCCACCTCCCAAAACGCCATGACCGACGTTCTCATCATCTCGGGCGGCAACGCCGAAGACCTGATTGGGGCCACCCTCTGCCAGCACCTGGAGGGCCTGCGGCTGGCTGCGCTGCCCCTGGTAGGCCCGGGCCGGCGCTACGAAGGCCGCGTTGAACGCATCCTGGGGCCACGCAAACAGATGCCCTCCGGGGGCTTTCCCTTCAACAGCCTGGAAAACCTGCTGGCCGACCTGCAGGCGGGTTTTTTGCAAGAAATCGTCCTGCAAATCCGCGCGGCCCAGCTTGCCCGCCGCGAGGTGCGAGCCGTCGCAGTGGTAGGCGATGCCTACGCGCTGGCCATAGGGGTGCTGGCCTCGGACTGGGGGCGGCTGCCCCTTTTTCACCTTCAGCCTCAAATTTCGCACCATTACTGGGCAGGACGAAGTGTGTGGGAGCGGTTGCGCCAGCCCAACCAGTTCGCCGCCGAAGACTATATGTTCTACGAGCGCTGGATGCACCGCTTTGTACGGGCCGTATATGTGCGGGACAAGCTCAGTGAGCAGCGGGCCCAGCAGCTTGGCATGCATAAGGCCCGTTTTGTGGGCAGTATGGCTATGGACACCCTGGGCCCTCCTGAGCGCGATTTGAACGGGCTGCTGGACGGGCGCAAGGTGCTGGTGCTCTTGCCCGGCACCCGGGCCGACGTGCGCTTCAGCCTGCCCCTCATGCTGCAAACTGCTGCGCTGCTGCCCGAGCTACAACCCCTGGTGGCCTGGGCCGGCGACTTTACCAACGTACCCCTGGCTGAAGGCTGGGCCCTGGCCATCCAGGATGAGCAAACCGCCATCGCCCACCACAACGGTCAGCAGGTCTGGCTCTTGCGGGGGGCCTTTTCGGCCATTCTGCACGTGGGATATGTGGCTATTGGCACCGCCGGCACTGCCAACGAACAGGCGGCCGGGATGGGTATCCCGGTGGTGGCCTTCCCCACCCCAGGGCCGCAGTACATCTACCCCAACGCCCTGCGGCAAAGCCGGCTGCTGGGCAAGGCTATGCGCTTAGTGGAGGCTAAACCAGAAACCATAGCGGAGGCAGTTCAACTGTTTTTGCTGAACCCCGAAGCCCGGGAGGAGGCTCGGCGAGAGGGGTTTGAGCGTAACGGGCCGCAGGGAGCTATACCTAAAATTGCCGCAGAAATCCAAGCGATGCTATGAGCGAAAAAGTACTGGCCCTGGTCGTCACCCACAACCGCAAGCACCTGCTGGCCGAGTGCCTGGACTTGCTGGCCGCGCAGGATCGCCCCCCCGATCATGTTTTGGTGGTTGATAATGCCTCTACCGACGGCACCCCGGCCCTGCTGGCTGAGCGTGGGGTTGAACACCTGCGCCTCGAGCGCAATACCGGGGCCGCCGGGGGTTTCCACTTTGGGCTGGCCGAGGCCCGCCGAAGGAATTTCGACTGGGTCTGGCTCCTCGACGACGACGCTCACCCAAGGCCCGACAGCCTCCAGAAGCTGTTGGAGGGCCTGGAGCGGGCTCGAGGTATCGGCCCCGAGCCCAACCTTGTGCTGAGCCGCCTGCTCTGGGTAGACGGGCGCGTCCATCCCATGGGCATACCCTGGCCCGATCTCCGCAGGCCGGGGCTTATGCTGAAAGCGCGCTCCCATGGACTGGTGCCGGTTCGCTTTGGCACCTATGCTTCCATGCTGGTCAATCTGCGGGCCGCTCAAACCCATCCCCTTCCGACGGCGGCCTACTTTCTGTACAACGACGACCTCGAGTACAGCGGGCGCCTACTGCGCCGGGGGGTGGGCTACCTCGTGCGAGACAGCCTGGTGGTGCACAAAACCCGTAACCCCTATAGCTCGGCGATCAACGCTTTGGACGAGGTGTTTTACCTCGAGGCCCGCAACCGAGCCTGGCTGGTGCGCTCGGATGCCTTTGGGCCGCTTGGCAAAACCTACTGGCTACTGAATAGCCTGGGGGTGTTCGCGGTTCGTCTTCTGAAAAAGGGGCCGCAGGGTATAAGACCCATCTGGAAAGGCTGGCTCGAGGGGTTCCGTACCTCCCCGGAATCAAACAATCAGCTTTAATATGAGTTTCCGCAAAACCGAACGGCCAACAACGAGGGAAAGTACGCGGGTCAAAAGCAAGCAGCATCTCGTAGTCGATACCTTTTGCTTATTGAGCGCCGGATAGGCTGTTAGAATCGCAGTATGGGTTTCCACCAAGCAGAGCCGGCTCGGCTCAATGGGCCGCTTAGTGCAATGACGGCAGCATATCTTTTATATTGCCTTTGGTTTAGAGCCAGCCTTAGAGCTCCCAGAGCCCCGAGGAGGGTCATATGAACGCCTTGGACAAGCTTCCATGGCAGAAGCAAGAATTTCCCAAATTCATCGCGATGCTCTCCACGCTGGGACTCTTGGAGTTCACTCGCTCGGCCTTCTTCTGGGTATACATGCCCTTCTCATCCAAGGAATTAGGTCTTAGCCTGAGTCTGGTCGGCCTGGCCTGGGTTGTTCACTCTCTAACCGAAGCTTTGAGTCGCGGAGTGGGTGGTTTTCTGGTTCAGCGCATAGGCTTTGGCGCAGTGGGTGTGCTTTCGGGCCTGGTAGGCCTGCTGGCTTTGTCCGGTACAATTCTCAACCCAAATGGCTGGTTTTTACTGGGCAGTATGTTGCTGTGGGGCCTTAGTATCTCTGGTTTGCAGCCGGGCTATCTATCTTTTGCTAGCCGAATTGCCGTGTCCGGACGGGAAGGAAGGGCCATCGCCTATTCACAGTTTCTGGTAATGCCCTGGATTGGTCTGGGCTGGGTTTTAGGAACCTTTTTTATAAAAAATCTGCCTGAAAGCACCTCGCTGCTTCTCTTTGTTGCCCTGGGCTTGGTCACCCTGCTGGGTCTGATTAGCCTGGGCGTCCGGGAGCCTTTGCCGAAACATAGCCTTAGCCTTCGACAGCTCGTGCCGGTATTGATCGTCGTTCCAACCGCCTTCGCTCAGCTTTTTTTGCAAAACCTCTTCAATCTGATTATCCTTAAGTTCACTCTGACACAGCTCAAGCTCACCGAGTGGCAGCTTTACCTGGCCATCGGCTTGGCGGCGGTGGTGGTTTTTTTGGGTGCTGGTGTTTTCGGTCGCCTGCCTGACCGCAAAGGGGTCTGGCTTCCCTTAACTGCAAGCTTGGGCACTTTAGCAGCCATCTTCTTGTTGATTGCGCAGCAACCCTCGTACCCCCAATTCCTGCTATTGTGCCTGCTGGGCGGTGCGGCTTTTGCCACCTTCGTGCCTAGTTGGAATGCGCTCTTGGTGCGCTTGTTACCCACAGAGAATCGGGCAGCCATCTGGGGATCTTTGATGGTAGTGGAAGGACTGGGTGCGGCCACCGGACCGGCGGTAGGTGGGTTTTTATGGGACTGGCTGGGCCCCAGCGGCCCATTTTGGGGCGGGGCTGTGGTGTGCGGGCTATTGATCCTCTTTTACGGTTTTGTTTACTGGAAACTCCAGCGAGGCATCACTGTTTAGGCTTTTCTAAAGCAGGTTGTACCGTTCAGCAGTTAGGAATAGCGCTCGAGCGTTCTAACTGGGCAGGCCGTCCCTACATCCCGACCGCCAAAGCCCATAGAATATAGCCGCTATGGGATACCGAATCGAAACCGACACCATGGGCGAAGTGCAGGTCGAAGAAAGCCGCTACTGGGGAGCGCAAACCCAGCGTTCGTTGCAGAACTTCCCAATTGGGCAGGAGCGTTTCAAGATGCCCCGTTCCATCATCCGGGCCATGGGCATCCTAAAAAAGGGGGCAGCCCTGGCCAACGCCGACCTAGGGGAGTTGCCTCGAGAGAAGGCCGACCTCATCGTGCGGGCTGCCGACGAGGTAATTGCCGGCAAGCTGGATGACCACTTTCCACTGGTGGTCTTCCAGACTGGCTCCGGCACCCAGACCAACATGAACGCCAACGAGGTCATTGCCAACAGGGCCAATGAGCTGGCCGGGAGTCCGCTGGGCTCCAAAAAACCTATTCATCCCAACGACGATGTCAACCGCGGCCAGTCCTCCAACGACACCTTCCCTACGGCCATGCACATCGCGGTAGTAGAGGAGCTGCACCGACAGCTATACCCCAATGTGCAAAAGCTACGCGACACCCTAGCCGCCAAGGCCGAGGCCTATAAGGATGTGGTGAAGGTTGGCCGCACCCACCTGCAGGACGCCACCCCCATTACCCTGGGGCAGGAAATTGGAAGCTGGGTGGCCCAGATAGACTACTGCCTGGGTGAGGTTCGTCACGCTGAACAGGGCCTCTATGAGCTGGCCATTGGCGGAACGGCGGTGGGTACTGGTCTTAACGCCCACCCCAAGTTTGGTGACCTGGCCGCCTCGTATTTTGCCAAGGAAACTGGCTTCCCCTTTGTTTCGGCCAAAAACAAGTTTGCCGCACTCGCAGCCCACGATGCTCTGGTCACCACCAGCGCCGCCCTGCGTACCCTGGCCGGGGCTCTGATGAAGATGGCCAACGATGTACGCTGGCTGGCCTCGGGCCCACGCAATGGGATTGGCGAGATTATCATCCCTGAGAACGAACCCGGCAGCTCCATCATGCCAGGAAAGGTCAACCCCACCCAGAGCGAAGCTATGACCATGGTGTGCGTACAGGTCTTCGGCAACGATGCGGCGGTGGCTTTTGCGGGTTCCCAGGGCAATTTCCAGCTCAACGTGTTCAAGCCGGTTATGGTGTACAACGTCCTGACCAGCATTCAACTGCTGGGGGATGCCTGCGCCGCCTTCAACGACAACTGTGCGGTGGGTATTGAACCCAACCTACCTCGTATCCGAGAAAACCTAGAGAAAAACCTAATGGTGGTCACCGCCCTCAACCGCCACATCGGCTACGACAAGGCTGCAGCCATCGCTAAAAAGGCCCACAAAGAAGGTACCAGTCTCAAAGAAGCAGCCCTGGCGCTGGGCTACCTAACCGAGGAAGAATTTGATAAGTGGGTGGTGCCCCTAGAGATGACCCACAACTAGCGGCATTTTGAGACCTCAGTCACAGCCCGAACCGGACATGCGGTAATAGAGTACACCTGGGAGGTTCAACTATGAGTTATCCGTTCAAACTACCCGAACTCGGTTATCCCAAGGATGCACTGGAGCCCTACATTGACGCGTTGACCATGGAGATTCACCATGGCAAGCACCATGCGGCCTATGTGAACAATCTGAATGCAGCTCTGGAAAAGCACCCCGAGCTGCATAGCTGGAGCCTCGAGGATCTGCTGACCAAAATTGACCAGGTGCCCGAAGACATCCGCACCGCAGTGCGCAACAACGGCGGCGGTCACCACAACCACACCCTATTCTGGGACATCCTTACCCCCGGTGGCTCCAAAGAGCCCACCGGCAAGCTGGCCGAGGCCATCAATGCCACCTTCGGCTCTTTCGAGGAACTGAAAGCCAAGCTAACCCAGGCTGGCGCGACCCGCTTTGGCTCCGGCTGGGCCTGGCTGGTCAAGGACAAAGACGGCAAGCTGCAGGTCTATAGCACTGCCAACCAGGACTCCCCCCTGATGGAAGGCCACACACCGCTTTTGGGCATTGACGTGTGGGAGCACGCCTACTACCTCAAGTACCAGAACCGTCGCCCCGACTATCTGGCGGCCATCTGGAACGTGATTAACTGGGACAAGGTGGCCAGCCGGTTTTGAGCCACCTGCGAAAGAAGGCCGGGGAATCGCTCCCCGGCCTTTGCCATGCAGGCGGGATTGCTATGGAATGATGTTGTAGTTGGTCGCGGTAAAGTTGAGTGAACCTGAGGCGATCTGGTCGGGCTCGTAGAGCGCTAAGTTGTAGAAGAACGAGTGCTTGACTAGACGGCCGTCCAGGATTGCATCCGCTACGTTGGAGCCGGGATTGCGGACGTTGATTGCGTTGAGCGCGTACCAGGCGTAAGCGCTCCCGACCGCGTTGCGGGCCGGCGCTGGCAGGCCACTGGGAAGGGTGATGGAGGTATCGGTGGTGGCTCCCAGCCACGTGTCACCTGCGCCCCCAGCCATATATGTGTAGTAGAAGTTCTTCCCGCTCACCGGGGTGTAGGAGAAGGTCGGCGTGGTGGTGTTGATGGCCCCAACCGGACCAACCGTGGCGGCCAAGCTCGCCAAGCTCAGGTTAATCCCGGTCAGGTTGCCAGGGGCGACGTTGAGGATGTCGCTATGCTCCCAGCTTTGCTGCGGGAAAGCACCACCAATAGCGGTCACGCGATACTGGATTCCGGGCAGATCCACTACGGCCAGCGTGTAGTTGGGGCTGGCCGTAGCTGTACTGGCGAATGGCTGTAGTTGGACGTAGGAGTTGTTCACCTTAATGGAGGCGACCACCTGTGCAGAAGTGATGCCGGATGGGAAGGCTACAGAGCCCGAAATCGTCCTGGAGGTGGCGGGCACGACGGTCAGGCTCTTGTTGGTCACGTTGCCGGTGGTGACACTAACATCGTCAATGGCTACCTTAACGACCGTACCACCCCCGTCCCGCTCGATAAACAACGCCTTACCGTTGATAGTGGGAACGCAGAGGGAGTTATCGTGGGTGATCGAAATGGAGGTGTTGGTCGCTCCTGGGGCCAAGGCGCCCGACTGCCGGAAGGAGATTAGCGGGGCGATGCTCACACCGTCCCCCACGAAGTAGACCCGGCCTGTGTTCCCGGCACCCACCGCAGCCGAGAGTGTGATGTTCAGGGTCGAGTTGGCCAGGGTGCAGAAGGTGGGCGGCGCGGCCAGCGTAGTCACCACCACTTTGGGGTCGGTGCGGGTCACGTTCGCGTAGGTGACGGGCAGCAGGCCGGTCGCCGCGTTGGGAACTACCGACAGGGTATATGGGGTTTGCACGCCCGAAACGCTGAAGTCGCCCGACGCGTTGGAAAGCACCAGCGGTTTCGCGCCGGTCGAGTCCCTGACCTGGACACTCACACCGTCAATGGGATCACCGTTGAACTTGAGCACCTTACCGGCTACCGTGATGGTAGTAGGCGGGTTAATTGTAATCGTGGCGGTATCGCTCAGGCTGCCCGAGGTAGCCGTGAGGGTGACGCTGGTGGTGCTGGCCACGGTGGCGGGCGGGGTGTAGGTGACGGAGGTGCCGGTGGTGGCAGAGAGCGTACCAAGGTTAGGGCTCAGTGCCCAGTTGATGGTGCCGGTGGCGTTGCTGAGGGTGGCGTTGAAGGTGGCGTTGCCGGTGCCCGCGGCTAGGGTCGCGGTCTTGGGCGAGACCACCAGGCTCGGGGTGGTGCCCCCGCCGCCCCCACCGGAGCAGGCCGTCAGCAGGGAAATCAAACACATGCTCAGGAGCCACAATAAACGTTTCATACAAACCTCCGAGCTCAACCATGTTGATGGGTTTCAGGTTGTAGCCAGCTAGAGGCTAGCAAGGCTGGCGTTATATCGCCGTTACTGTTCTGAGTAAAGCGCACTTCAATCCATCGTTTGCTTTTCAGTTTTGTGGCGGGGTCATCTTTCAGGCACTTTGCTCAAAGCCCAGGCCACATACCGGTTTTGCAAAAGCCGCTCGCCAAGGTGAGGGGGTAGCTGCTGCGCCAAATTACGTAGCAAGTTCTGGGTTTCGGCCAGTAAGTCCGCCCCTTGCTTGTCTCCCAGGGCCCGCGCCCTGATATACAGAACCAAGGGGAGGTCATAGATGCCCAGTGCCCACGGCGCGCGCAGCTCAAAAGCCTCTGCCGAGGTTTGCCGGGCTTTCTTGCGGTTACCGGCCCGTAAATGGTTCAGGGCCAGGGCTGCCAGTGAGCGGGCAGTGTGGCGGTATTCCTTTCTGTCGCGCCAGACCTTCACCGACTGCTCGAGGGTCTGTCGGCTTTGTTCAAGATGCCCCTGCTCGAGCAGGGTAAAGCCCAGGTTGAAAAGCACATGGCCCAGACGGGCCCGCTCACCCATCTCGTGCAGGTCGCGTAGGGCGGCCTCGAGCTCACGCTGGGCTTCCTCCAGACGGCCCGAGACCATCAGGGCGTTGCCGTAGTCGGAGCGGAGCAGGGCCAGGTCGCGCCAGGCCCCTACTTCGGCGGCCTCGACCATGGCCCGCTGCACAGTGGCCTCGAGTTCGGGCTCCAGGCCCAGCGCTGCCGCGTTGAGCAGGAGGCCCTGTAAAGCATCCCATACCGCCCACCAGTCGCCACGTTCGCGGGCTTCCTGGTAGAGCAGGTCGGCTACCTGCGTGCTGGCAGCATAGTCACCCTTGACCCAGTCCACTACCAACTTATCAGCCCGCAGCCGGCGCAGCAGCAGGTCGTCTTTGAGTTGGGCCGCGAGCGCATAGGCCTGCGTATAAACCTGTTGGTGCTGCTCCAGCTCGCCCAAGCGGAACCAGTAGCCCGAAAGGTTGCGCAAGGCCAGGGCTTGCATGGCCTGGTTACCGATATCGTGGAAAGCCTGGATGGAGGCCAGCAAAGGCTTGAGCTGGGCATCGGGGTCGCCACCGCGGTACTCGAGCCAGGCCAGTTTGAACAGGGCGTGGCCCCGCTGCCAGGGTGTCTGGGCCAGCCGCATGGCCTCGCGCACTGCCTGGATACCCTCGGCCACCCGACCCGAGACCAGGGCTACATCGGTACTGAGCAAAAACATCCGAAAGCGTTCGTGGTCACCCAAATTCTCAGCCAGGCGGCCTATCTCCTGGCGTTCGGGAATTTGCAACTGGCCCAGCGCGACACGGGTTTCGGCAGCCTCGATTAGCATACGAAACCGCTCGAGCTCGGGTTCCAGCAGTGGACACAGCGTCTGGGCCCGCTGGTAGTATTCCAGTGCTTGCCGGGCCAGCGGCCCCCGGCGCAGGCTGCGCGCTGCTGCCAGGTAGGCCACATAGGCCTCTGCGCGCTGGCCGGCAGCCTCGAGGTGTGCTGCCAGCTGGGGTAGCGGGCCGGATACTTCACGCAGTACATCGGCAATCCGGGCATGCAGCCAGCGGCGGCGGGACTCGCTCATCTCAGCCAGCACGGTCTGCCGTACTAGCTCGTGCCGCAGGGTGTAGCCAGTTGAGTCCAATCGCAAAAATCCCCCTTGGGTTAGGTTTTCCAGCTCGGCAATAGGGGCCTGGAGCCCCCGCAGCAAGCACGCCACAAGCTCCGGAGACAGGGGAAAATCAGCCAGAGCAAAAGCCTGCACGATAAGCAGCGCGGTCTCTCCAATACGCCGCAAGCGCTCCAGGAGGGCGTCGCGCACGTTGGGGGGTAGGGGCAGCTCGCGGTAGTCGGTAGTAAAGCTATCGAAGGGGGTATGCCAGGCACCACCTTCGGCCCGTAGCACCCCTTGGTCGAAGAGGTAGCGCAGGGTCTCGAGGATGTAAAACATGTTGCCTTCCGTGGCCTGAAGCAAGCGCTCGGCAAAGCGCTCACCCCCTTCTTTTTGGCCCGATAGCTGCCGCAGTAACTGCACCAGGGCTGGCTGATTGATGGGCTCGAGCAACCGCTGGTGCATACGTCCCTCCTGGGCCAGGTCTTGCAAGACCCTGCGTACGAGGACGTTCTTCTGCAGCGCCTCGAGCCTCGAGGTACCAATCAGCGCCAAACCCAAACCCCTGGCCCGGCGCACCAGGTAGGGCAAAAACTCCAGGCTAGCCCAGTCCAACCAGTGCAGGTCATCCCACAACACTACCCCGCCCGGGCGCACAATGGCTTGAAAACCCCTGCAGAGTGCCTCGAATAATCGGGCTTTATGAGCGTTGGCAGGGGGCGTACCCAGCTCAGGCAAAAGCTGGGCCAGCTCTTCTCGCCAGGGCGGCTCCAGATGATCCAGCCTGCCATCCTCGTAAGCCTGGCGCAACACCTCTAAAACAGCGCTAAACCCAATCTCCTGGCCGCTTTCGCGCTGGCGAATGCGCAGTACTTCGGCGGGCCCTGTGCCCGTCCGGTGTCGGGCATACTCCAGTGCCAGTCGGGTTTTACCCATCCCGGCCTCTCCCAGCAGTAGCAGCAAGCCCTGACCCCAGTGGGCCTCGAGCCAGAGCAGATCCTTTTCGCGCCCTACCAGTGGTGGCTCACCCCACGCATAAGGGAGACCATTCTGGCCGGTCAGGAGCCTACCCTCGCGCACCTGCACTCCAAACGCCTGCATCTCCTGGCTCACATCCAGGCCCAGCTGATCCCGTAGCTGGCTTCTAAACTGCTCGAGCTGTCGTAGCGCCGCTGCACGATCGCCCATCTGCAGGTATAGGCGCATTACTGCCATCTGCACAGGCTCTTGCAAGGGATCATCGCCAAGAAGCCTCGAGTACACCTTAAGGGCCTCGGGATAGTTGGCCGAGGCTTCGTGGCTACGGGCCAGTCCGAGTAAGGCCTCGCGGTAAAGGCCTGCCCAGCGTTCCCGTTCTGGGATCAACCAATCCAGAAAGCTTTCCGAAGCTTTTGGTTCCAGTTCAGCCAGAAAACCACCCCGCCACAGGGCCGCCGCCTCTCCCCAGGCGCCTTTAGCCATCCGGGCCAGAAAAACCTCGAGGTCGACCTCCACTGGCCCCAGCCCAATTGCCGTAGGGGTCTGCACAAACACCAGCTCCCAGGGTGTGTTTTTTAAACGAAAAAGCTCCTGGCGTAAGTTTCTACGAACCCCCTCCTCGTCACCCTCCCATAGCAAATCAGCCAAACGGCCCCGCTCTACCGGGTGGCCTGCCACAGCCAGATAGGCCGCCATTGCTACTGCCTTGCGTGGTAGCAATGGAACCAGCTTGCCATCCAGCCAAAGCTGAGGTGGGCCAAGCAAGCTCAGGTAATGGGCCATGGAGTCCTCGCGTTATCGCGGCGCTCTCAGGGGGGTGGACGCGGGTTTGGAGCGAACTTTTTATCGTCGAGTGTTAACTGAACCTTTCGAAGTAACCCGAGCCGTGATCAAAAACGCTGCCCCAGCACCAATCTATATCTAAAGGCGGTTGGGGCTGCAAAACCACACCTCTGTTGGGCGCACCCCCGATTCATCTTCAGTCTAGCCCCGCACCCCTGTTACGAGCGGGTCATCTGAGCCACCGCAACTTGCCAGTTGTGGCTACGGGCCAGGCTGGTTCCAATTAGGACGGCATCGAAAAGGCCCTCGAGCTCAGCCAGTTGTGCAGCTTCGCTATAACCCGACTCGGCTACCAGCAAGCCACGGAAACCAGACGCTCGAGCCAGGCGGCCCAGGCGCGGGGCGGTGCTGCGGTCAATGCTCAGATCGGCCAGGTTGCGGTTATTAACTCCGATGATTGAAGCACCCGCCGATAAGGCCAGCTCGAGCTCAGCTTCGCTGTGTACTTCCACCAGGGCATCCAGACCCTCCTGCTGCGCCAGCTGCAGGTATTGTTCAATCCAGCGTCCGAGCACCGCCACAATTAGCAGCACCGCCGAAGCACCCAGGGCCCTGGTCTCGGCAATCTGAACGGGGTGCACAGTAAAGTCTTTGCGAAGAACTGGAACGTCGACCGCCCGGCGTACTTCCTGCAAGTCCCGAACGGATCCAGCAAAGTAGTGTGGTTCAGTAAGTACGCTGATGGCCCTGGCCCCACCGGCCACATACGCTCGGGCTACCTCGGCTGCCTCGAGTTCCAGGGCAATCTCCCCTTGCGATGGGCTCTTGCGCTTTACTTCGGCAATCAGGGATAAGCCGGGCAAGCGCAAGGCCTGGCTAAACGAGGGCGGAAGGGACGGCTTCGGCCATTCTTGGGCCTCGAGCTCCATCACATCACGCAAGCGCTGGCGCGAAATCTCACCCAGCACGCCCGGCACTTTGGATAGCTCTGGAATCATGCCTTCTATGCTACCCCTATTCCCCGACCCCATGTGATAATCTTCTAATTTTGATCCGGCCCTGGTCGCGATGCATTTGCCTGCACTCCGCTCCCACCTTCAAATTGGGACGAATGCACCGAGCAACCCATGCCAAAAGAGTTTTAGCCAAATCTTAATCAATATCACTGCACTAAGTCTAACTTTTTGCTACCATGGTAATACATGGATGGCATCGTGCTGGCGCTCGGGGGTGGCGGTGTGCGCGGCAGCGCGCATACGGCGATACTCGACGTGCTCACCGAGGCCAACATTCCCATCACTGGACTGGCCGGTAGCTCTGCTGGCGCGCTGGCCGCTGCTTTATATGCTTTTGGCATCAAGGTGCATCACAGCCAGCTCAGCGAGTGGCTCAAAGACCCCGAGCTCGAGCGTTTGCAAAAGAATGGCGCTTTGCATCAGGTGACCCGCTTGGTTGATTTCGTGCGGCGGCCCTATTTAGCCGAAGGCGTCAAAATTCGTGAGGGCTATCGAGCTTTGTTCGGCGATCGTCGGATTGAAGATAGCCCTATCCCATTGGTCATCCAGGCTTGCGATCTCTCCACCGGAGAGCCCGTAATGCTACGGGCCGGGCCAGTTGCCGAGGCGCTGGCCGCCAGCAGTGCCGTGCCCAGCATTTTTCCTCCGGTGCTCTGGCATGGCAGGTTGTTGGTAGATGGTGATGTAGCCGAAAAAGTGCCGGTTACCGCAGCCAAAACCTTGCAGGCTGGGCCGATTGTAGCTGTGGATGTATCCAATCGGGTAACACCCAATACTCCCAAGAGTGCGCTGGAGGCAGCTCTTCAGGCTGGTGAGGCTTCGCGTCGACGGCTCTTGAGTATTGCGCTGGCCCAGGCCGCCTTGGTAATTTCGTTGGAGGCCGATCCCCCCATCGAAACCTTCGACTACACTAAAGCTCATCTAGCCTATGAACTAGGCCGAAAGCGGGCCGAGGCCGCGCTGCCTCAGATCAAGCAGCTGCTGGCGAAACCCGCCCCACGTAACAAGCCCTGGTGGCTACGCTTTCTGCAGCCCAAGCCACAAGCGCCCAAAGGCAACCCCGTAGCCCAGGCAGCCCAACAACAAAAAAAAACCCACCCCAAGGTGAAAACCTAGCCGGGCGGCAAAAATAGCCGCCAGGCAGGCCGCCCCCAGCCAAAACGCGCTCAAAAAAACCTGTCGCACGGGCTCGAGGCGAGGTTTCTTAATTAAAAGGCGAATTTGAAGTGCCCCGATAGCAAGCAGCAGCAGAGTAAAAAAACCGCTCACCCCCCAGGTGACCCACTGCGGCAATCCCGATAAATCGGGCACTGCCAGCCAGGCTAGTCCCAGGTGCAAAAGCTGAAGCAACAAAGTCAGGGCGGAGAGCTGTACTAAGCCACGCCTCCTCAAAGCCAGGGGTGCTTCATGGTCAAGTAGTTCCGTCCAGAAAATTTTCATTCGCGTCGAAGGTCAAGTTTTGGTTCATATCCGTCTCGCAAAGATCCTGCATAACCATGGCTCGGTGCTACGTGGTATAGGAGCCGTCTGGACAGGCCTATGCAGCCCCAGTTTTACTCGCTGCTCTTCGATCTTCGAACCCACCACTGCCAGAGAGTGGTCAGGGTCATTATCCCAATTCCCACTATTTCGGTATTGGGATTGTTGGGCATAAGCATAAAAGCTGCAACCAGATAAAGCAGGCGCTGCAATCCGTTTGCCGGCCCCAGCAAATATCCAAGTGTGGCTGCCGAGAACGCCGTGAGCCCCAGCAAGGCGGTTCCGACGATGCGTCCGCCCTCGAGCACGCTTTCTACCCCAATCATCAGCAAGCCGGGGTTGAAAAAGATCATATAGGCCAGCAAGGCGGTTCGTAGCTCGTAGATAAAGCCCTGGATGCCCGTCTTGAAGGGGTCGCCTTTGGCAATGGCCGAGGCCGCATAAGCCGCCAGGGCCACAGGTGGGGTAGAGTCGGCCATAATGCCAAAGTAAAAGGCAAACATGTGAGCCACTATTTTGACGATTGGCACTTCAATCCCCGAAAAAGTGAGGGAGCCATAATCTATGCCGCTTTGTCCAGCAATTTTGGTAATCACCGGAACCACCAAGCTAGCCATCACCACGTAGTTGGCGGTTGTCGGCAAACCCATGCCCAAGATCAGGCTGATGAGCTGGGCCAAAAACAAAGCCACCAGCAGATTACCCCCGGAAATGGTTTGGAGCAGATCGGTCAGGCCAAAACCGATGTTGGTAATGAGCACCACCGCGATGATGATGCCTGCCAGTGCGGTGGCAATAGCAATACCCACCATGTTACGGGCCCCGTTGGCAAAGCCCTCAATCACGATGCGGGCAAATGAGCGCAGGCCACTCCCTATTCCGTGCCCGGAGCGCAGGGCGATATATACCTCCTGTAGCAACGCTACGCCGATCATTAGAAAAATGGTGTTGAGGGCAGCTCGCTCGGGCGATAGCTCGATAATAAGCAGGGCGTACAGCAAATAGGCCAGGGGGAAAACATAGTGCAAACCGGCTCGCAAGGTCGGCCAGAATTTAGGCAAATCGGCTTTAGGTAAGCCCTTCAGGCCGAGCTTGACCGCCTCGAGGTCAACCAGAATAAACAACGTTGTGTAGGCTAGTAAGGCTGGAACCACTGCCATTAGAACCAGTGCCGAGTAGGGTACACCCAGAAAGTCGGCCATGATAAAAGCCGCCGCCCCCATCACGGGGGGCATGAGCTGCCCGTTGGAGCTAGCCGCTACCTCAACCGCACCGGCTTTCTCGGCAGAATAACCGGCCCGGCGCATGGCCGGAATTGTGAAGGTTCCACTGGTGACTACGTTGGAGATCGAGGAGCCCGAGACCACGCCCGTGAGGGCCGAGGAAACGATAGAGGCTTTGGCCGGGCCTCCACGCACCCCGCCCAGCAGGCTAAAGGCCAGGTCGGTGAACCATTTGCCGGCCCCGGCCCGCTCGAGGATGGCCCCAAACAGCACAAACACGAAAACCGTCCGGGCTGCTACCCCAATTGGCGTACCCCAGATACTATCCGAGGCATTCATAAACAGTTGGCTAACCAGCGAGCGCCACTGCACCCCCGCATGCAGCTGGCCCAGCACGCCCGGCATCTGCCACTGGAAAAGGCCCTGTGGCCCAGTAAGCGCAAACAGCATAAACACAGCAGAGATAATTGGCATGGCTGGCCCCAGCGAGCGCCAGCCGGCCAGCAGCAGCATCAAAATAGTTACACTGCCCACAACCAGGTCGGTTTGGTTAGCCAGTCCACCGCGCACCTCAATCATCTCTTTGTACTGCCACATGACGTAGCCAGCCGAGAGGGTTGCGGTAATTCCCAGAATCCAATCGAACAGGGGAATCCGGTCGCGTCGGCTACGGCGGTTGAAGGGATAGACCAAAAACACCAGGGCGAAAGCAAAAGCCAGGTGGGCTGCCCGAAAAAATAGCTGATCCAGTGAGCCTATCCAGGTAGCCCAGACCTGGAATACGCTCCACCCTACCGCCAGCCCAAGAATGAGCCAGCGGGACCAGTCGGTGGGTTTCCTGCCCCCCAGCTCGGCCTCTTCGACCAGTTGTACCGCCATCTCCGGCTTATCGTTGTGCATTAATAACCTCCACAGCGCGATGTCATGTCTTGACGTGGGTCTTATCTGTCTGCTCGAGGCACAGCGCTAGCGCATGCCCAGAGCCACAAGCCTTCCAAGCCTCCACAGCAATCTTCACTATTTTTGTCGCTAGGAAACTCGAAGGCATCAGACGCATGCTCGCTTTCGTACAGCGGCAAAAAATAAGCTTGGGAAAACATTTCTTGTGATTGGGATTGTACCATTCTTCTAAACCGTTCCAGGCTAACGTAGTTTTGGTTCTGCAAAAAGTAAGGCCGACGCAATGGTCGGCCTTGATATAGTTCAGAGCCTAGCGGATGATGCGCTTTTCGCGGTAGTAGCGCTCGGCGCCTGGGTGCAGTGGAATCGGAAGGTTGCGGGCAGCCGAGTTAACGTTGAAGAAGCGTTGCAGGTTAGGGTGGATGGACTTGAACTCGGGGTTATCGAAGGTGGCCTTGAGCATGTTGTAGACCACATCGGCGCTCAGGCTTTCGGCTGCAATCCACATCGAGAGAACGGCCACGGAAGGGGTGGTCACGTCCACGCCTCGGTAAACTCCACCGTCGATATTGAAAGCCCGATAGAAGGGGTACTTTTTGGCCAGCTCCTGTACCCGGCGGTACTCTACCTCAACAAGCTGAATGCGGAGGGTCTGGGCCGCCTGGCTGATCACTGAAGCGCCCAATCCTCCGGTAAAGAAGAAGGCATCGGCGCGGCCATCTTGCATGAGGGCCAGGGCGTTGTTGGGGTTGACCCGGATGGCTTCGCGCAAGTCGCTAAGGCTGAGTCCGTAGGCCTCGAGCACCTGACGGGCATTTTGCTCTGTGCCAGAACCCACATCGCCAATTACAACCCGCTTGCCTTTAAGATCGGCGACGGTGTTGATACCAGCCCCGGCGCGGGCCACCACGTGCACCACCTCGGGGTACAGGATACCCACCGCCCGGATGTTCTTCACAGGCTTGCCGTCAAAGGCAGCAATCCCCGTCCCGTTATAGGCATAGTAGGCGATGTCGTTCTGGGCCAGGCCCATCTGAAGCTCGCCCGATGCGATGGCGTTGATGTTAAATACCGAACCCCCAGTAGAGCGAGCATTGGCCCTTACCCCGATGTTGGCGTCGTTCACCAGCTTGGCGATCCCGGTAGCCACGGGGAAATAAACCCCAGTAGTACCGCCTGAACCGATGGTGACAAAGGTCTGTGCAACGGCAGAACCCGCTAAAGCGAGCGAGGCCAGCAGTAACAACGTCTTTTTCATCCCAGTCTCCTCCTTGTGCTAACCGGGTTGATTATTCCCCAGCCTGAGCACCACGTCAACCTCCGTGGATAGCTTGCCCTGGGTTAGGGTATGGTGAAGTGTGGCATGGATTGAAATCGAAAAGCTGGTGGTAGGTGGGTTGGGGCTTGCGCGAACACCGCAGGGCACCGCACTGGTACGTGGCGGGCTTCCGGGCGAGGTGGTTGAGGCCCATCTGACACCCCGAAAAAACCACCTCGAGGGCCAGGTTTCACGGATACTAAAACCGCATCCTGCGCGTTACCCAGAGCCCCTACCCCCTTCAGCCGACCTGCCGCTGGAGTACGAAGCCCAGTTACCTATCAAACAGAGCTTCGTGCAAGAATCGCTCGAGCGTATCGCGAAGCTAAGTTTTGAGGTGGCCCCAATACAGCCTTCCCCTAGCTACGGCGAGCGGGCTGGCCTGCACTACCGCACCGCCGCCCAGTATGCCCTGCATCCCCTGGGTGGCCTAGCCTATCGCCTGCCACAGTCCAACGAGCTCGTGCGTATCAGCTACGACCCTCTGATTGCAGAGCCGCTCCAGCCTGCTTTCGAACTTTTGAGCAGCTGGCCACTGGCCAGCCTCGAGGAGGTGGTATTGCGGGGCTCGGTGTACGAAAACAAAGTACAGGTCGGGTTTATTGGGGGGGCTGCCCGGTATTTCAAAAAAACTGCCCAGGCCCTGGTGCAAGAAGGCATCGCTGGTGTGGTCTGGGGTGAGCAAAACCCCAAGGGCCGTTTCCGGGGTCAGGTTCAGCATCTGGCCGGGGCTACCCATTTGCTCGAGGATTTCGGTGGCCTGCTTTCTACCGTCAATGTGCAGAGTTTTGCCCAGATTAATCCCAAGGCTGCAGGGCTTTTGTTGCAGGAAGCCAGGCAAATCGTGACGCCGGGTCGCAAAGCCGTGGAGTTGTATGCAGGGAGCGGTGTGCTCAGCCTGCACCTAGCCCAGCGCTTTGCTGAGATTGTGGCCATTGAGATCAACCGCAGCGCGGTCAGGCGTGGTGAGTCTGATCGCGACCGGCTGGGGGTGCAGAACCTGCTGTTCAAGCAGGACGATGCCAGGGTGCTAAGCAAGCACCTCCCTGCCGACCTGGTAATGGTTGATCCACCCCGTTCGGGCCTTGCTCCCGAAGTTTTGGCTGGCCTATTGCAAGGAAAGCCCCAACAGATTTTGTACATTGCCTGCGACCCGGCTACTTGGGCTCGGGACGTAGGCCGGCTCGTGCAGGGAGGCTACCAGCTTGGTTTTGTTCGCCCCTACGACTTCTACCCTTTCACGCACCACGTAGAGGTGCTGAGCCTGCTATCACGCTAGTATCCAGCTTGGGTAGAAATTCCCTGTGTCCACCCCGAGCAATTCAGGCGCACAGATTCGATATAGTTCATCGGTAAACTGACCCCAATGCTATTTACAGCATTTCTTAGAAGGGTAAGGTTTTCTCTGCCAGGCAGAACGGGAAGTGTTCTGTGCTCGTGGAATTCAAACAAGGTGTAACCCAGCGCGGGTGCTCTATGATAGTGTCAGGAGCACTGAGCGTACGGCCCCGAAGCCTGAGCGCCTCGTTCTGAAAACATCATGCTAGAACAGCAGATTTACGAGCACCTCAAAAAGCATCCCAAAAAGCGCTTTAGCCTGCGCGAGCTGGTGCGGAGCCTGCGGCTCGATAAGGACGAGGCCAAGGAAGCCCTGGACTTGCTGGTGGCCGAGGGCAAGGTGGTTGAGCCGCGGCGCAAGCTCTACCAGCTCCCCGAGGGGCTGGGGAAAAAGGGTCTCGAGGGCCGCCTGCAAGCCCATGCAGCGGGTTTTGCTTTTGTGATTCCCACCAACCCCGACCTGCCCGACCTCTACATTCCCAAGGGCCACCTGGGCGGGGCCTGGCACGGCGACCTGGTACGGGCCGAGCCACGCCCACCGGGCCGCGACGGCAAGCCCTGGGGTGTGGTGGTGGAGGTGCTCGAGCGGGCCCATCATCAGGTGGTGGGGCGGCTGTACTTCAAGCAGGGGTTTGCCTGGCTCAAACCCGACGACCCAAGGCTGCCCGCGCTCAAGCTCAAGCCGGAGGGCCTGGAGGGCCTGGAAAGCGGGGCGCGGCTGGTGGTGCGGGTCACCTACCCCAGCGGGCGCAAGCCCCAGGAGCCCTATGGGGAGTTTGCGGGCTACTTAGGCCAGGGGGATAGCCCCGAGGTCGAGACCGAGGCCATCATCGCCAAGTACGAGCTGAGGAGCGTCTTCCCGCCCGAAGCCCTGGCCGAAGCCGAGAAAGTGGCCCATCTGGACCCCAAAGAAGTTGCCCGCCGCGAGGACTTCCGGGCCTTGCGGGTTTTTACCATCGACGGGGCCGACGCCAAGGACTTCGACGACGCCATCCACCTCGAGCAGCTCCCCAACGGCAACTACCGCGTGGGCATTCACATCGCCGACGTCTCGCACTACGTGCGGGAGTTCTCGCCCCTCGACCACGAGGCCTATGCCCGCGCCACCAGCGTCTATCTGCCGGGGCGGGTGCTGCCCATGCTGCCCGAGCAGCTTTCCAACGGCATCTGTTCGCTCAAGCCCTACGAGGATCGGCTGGTGCTCTCGGTGCTGGTGGAGCTGACCCCCAAGGGCCGGGTCAAGGACTACCGCTTCGCCGAAGGGGTGATCCGCAGCGTGGCCCGGCTGACCTACACCGAGGTGGAGGCTTTCGCCGAGGCGCTCGAGGCCCCTGAAAAGGCCCCGGCCCCGGTTCCCCCCGACTGGAGCCTCGAGCTCCAGAACGACCTGAAGCAACTCCTCACCCTCACCCAGACCCTCAAAGCCCGCCGCCTGGAACAGGGCGCGCTGGATTTCCGCTTTACCGAGGTCAAGGTGGAGGTGGACGAGGACGGCAACCTGCACCTGCTACCCCAGAAAGAACCCCGGGCCCGCAGCCTGATCGAGGAGCTGATGCTGCTGGCCAACCGGGTGGTTGCCAAACACCTGGCCGAGCGACAGATCCCCACCCTTTTCCGCGTCCACGAAGACCCCAGCGAGGAGGCCTACAACAAGCTGGTGGCGGCCCTGGGCCGGCTGGGTTACAGCCTGCCGGGCGGTGAACCAAGCCCCAAAGCCCTGCAAAGCATCCTGAAGCAGGCCGAGGGCCGCCCCGAGGAGGCCGTGGTCTCGACCCTGCTGTTGCGCTCTTTGCGCCTGGCCCGCTATGCTGCCGAAAACCTGGGACACTTCGGCCTGGCCGCCGAACACTACCTGCACTTCACCAGCCCCATCCGGCGCTACCCCGACCTGGTGGTGCACCGGGTTCTGCGCGCGCTACTCAAGCGCCGGGTGACCCAGGCCCGCAAGGACGACTGGGCCCAGCGCTTCCCCAAAATTGCCGAGCACGCCTCGGAGCGGGAGCGAGCCGCCGAGAATGCCGAGCGCGAGCTGACCAAGTACTACCAGTGCCTGTGGGCACAAAAGCACCAGGGCGAAACCTTCCGGGGCACGGTCTCGGGCGTAACCGGGTTTGGGGTGTTCGTGAGCCTGGACAACGGGGTGGAGGGCATGATCCGGCTGGGGGCCCTCGAGGACGACCACTACGAGTACATCGAAGAGCTGCTGGCCTTGGAAGGCCTGCGCACCAAGCGCCGCATTCGCATAGGAGACGAGATGGAAGTAAAGATAGAAGGAGCCAACCCTTCGGCCCGGCAGATTGACCTGGTGCCGACCGAAAAGTTTTACCAGACAGAAACCCAACCCGAACCCGAGCAGCAAAAAAGAAAAAAACGCCGCAGGACTAAGCGTGGGAAAGCCGCCGAATCTCAGACGGCAACCCCCAGCAAACCAGCGCGCAAGGTGGTGGCTACCGAACCCAAAAGCCCGGCCCCCCACGCCCGGGCCCGCTCGAGGCGGGTGGTAGGCCCCCCCGACGAGCGCGGGGGCTTCCAGAAGCCGGTCAAGGTCAGGGCGCAGAAAATCTACTTTGGCTCGTGGGGGGGCGACCAGGAGCAGGCCCCATCCAGCCAGGCAGAGAAGTCCGGTAAGAAAAAGCGCCGCCGCCGCTAGATACCTCACCGGAAGCAGGGCCGGTTCGCCTAACGGGGCTGGGCTACCACCAGCACCCAGTAATCCCCCCGCCTGACCATGCCCATCTCGTGCAGGTGGGGGGCCATCAGGGTCTCGCAGTGGCCCTGGGTGCTCGCCAGCCAGGCCGCTACCGCATCGGTCGCCTGTTCGTAGCCCTGGGCCAGGTTCTCTCCAATTTCCAGGAAGTGGTAGCCATTCTGAAGAGTGCGGGTGGCAACCGCGGGGGTGGTGCTCGAGCCCTCGTAATGGCTCAGGGGGCCGCAGCGTAAGGGGTGGCGTTGCAGGCGCGGGCCTGATTAACGGCCTCCAGCGCCCGTTGATAATCGTCCGGGGTGTAGGAAACCCCTGGGCTGGGGGCGCATGGCCCCAGTCTGCCAGGGTTTTAGCTAAAGGCCGGTGAAGAAATCACCGTGGGGCGTTACAAACGGTATGCTATGCCCTGATGCGCCTGATTGGCCTAACCGGAAGCATTGGGAGCGGCAAGAGCACGGTGGCCCAGCTGTTGCGGGCCCTGGGCGTGACAGTTCTGGATGCCGACGAATATGCCCGCGAAGGAGCGTTGGTGCTAAAGTCGGAGATTTGCCAGGCCTTTCCCGAGGCCTGCGCGGGTGGAGAGGTCAACCGCGCTGCGCTGGGGCGGCTGGTTTTTAACGACCCAGCGGCCCGCCGGCGGCTCGAGGCCCTCCTTCACCCCTATGTGCGCCAGCGGATGCAGGAAGAAACCGAAAAGGCCCGGCAGGCCGGGCATCGCCTGGTGGTGCAGGATATCCCCCTGCTCTTCGAGGCCGGGCGCGAAGCGGATTTTGCCGGGGTGCTGGTGGTGGCCGCCCCCACCGCTTTGCGCAAGGCGCGTGTGATGGCCCGCAGCGGCCTCAGCGAGGCCGAGTTCGAGGCCCGCGACCAAAGCCAGCTACCCCAGGAAGAAAAGGTGCGCCGGGCCACCTGGGTGATCTGGAACGACGCCGACCTGGACACCCTACAGAAGCGGGTGGAGGCCTGGTACCGGGAGGTGGCCGGGTGAAGCTCACCCACGACTGGCTGGGGCTGCTCGAGCTGCCCGATAATGCCCGGCGCATCGTATCGCTGGCCCCCAACGTGACCGAGACCCTCTTTGCCCTGGGCCTGGGGGAGCGGGTGGTGGGGCGGAGCGCCTTCTGCTACCGGCCTGCTGCTACCATTTCCCTGCCGGTGGTCTCGAGCTACACCCGGGTGCGCTGGGAGCTACTGGAAAGCCTCCAGCCCGACCTGGTGCTCATCAGCACCGGCGTACAGCGCGAGCTGCTCTTTGAGCTGCACCGGCGGGGGCTGCCCGTCTTTCCCGTGCCCCTGCCCCAAAGCCCCTATGGCATTCTGGAGAACATCGCGCTTCTGGGGGCCTTGCTGGGTGTGAGCGAGGCAGCCACCGCGCTTTGCGCCCGGCCAGCCGGGCGCTACCAGGCCCTGCACCGGGCGCTGCCGTCCCGGCGGGTCTACCTCGAGTTCGACCTGGGCGGCCCCATCACGGTAGGCCGGGGCAGCTACGTGGACGAGGCGCTGCGGCACCTGGGTTTGCAAAACATCTTCGCCGAGCATCCCCAGAGCTACTTCCAGCCCGATCTGGCCGAGGTGGTGCGCCGGGGGCCGGAGCTGGTCATCTACGAGCCCAAGCCCCACCGCTCGAGGCCCCTGGAAAAAGCCCAGCGCCTCCTGGCCGAGCGGGGCTGGAAGTACCCGCTGGTGGTCACGGGGGGCGACGAGCTGGCCCACTACGGCCCGCTGTTCTTCGCGTACTTGGAAGCCCTGGCCGGGCAGATACGGGGCTTGGCTTTCTAGCCTTCAACCCTCAGACTAAGGCCGATGAACCTGGAGATCCTGCAAAACCAGCGCCTGCGCCTCACGGTTGCACCCGAGCTGGGGGCCAGCGTGGTGGGCCTCGAGCTCTACCAGGCGGGCTTCTGGCTGCCCATCCTGCGCCCTACCCCGCCCGCGGCCCTGGCGCAAAAGCACTCCCCCGATACCTCGAGCTACGTCCTGGCCCCTTACTCCAACCGCATCCGGGACGGGCGCTTTCGCTTTGGCGGGAAAACCTACCAACTTCGCCCCAACTGGCCCGATGGCCGGCAGACCATCCACGGCGAGGTACACGGGCGGCCCTGGAGCGCACAGCGCCTCGACGGGCACACCCTGCGCTGCGCTTTCGACGCTTCCGGCCTCCAAGACCTGAACTTCCCGTTCCCCTTCAGGGTGGAAGTGGCCTACCGGCTGCAGGGGGATGGCCTGGAAATCTCGACCATGCTGGCGAATGTGGGGACTGAGCCCATGCCGGCGGGTTTCGGGCACCACCCATACTTTATGCGTCGCATAGGCCTCTCGGACGAAGCCCGGCTTTCCTTCGAGGCCCAGGGCGTCTACCTGACCGATGCGAGCCGCCTCCCCAGCCGGCCCGCCCAGGCCATCCCGCCGGAGTTTGATTTCTCGCGTCCAAGGCCGCTGGGGGCTACCCAGCTAGACCATGTTTTTGCTGGCTGGAAAGGGCGGCTGCAACTGGACTGGCCGGGTTCGGGCTGGCAGATGGTGCTCGAGGCCGACCCCATCTTCTCGCACCTGGTGGTCTTCACCGCGCCCGATGGCAGCGTGGCCCTGGAGCCCGTCACCCACGCCACCGATGGTTTCAATCTGATGAGCCAGGGCTGGGACAATACGGGGGTGCGGGTGCTGGAGCCGGGCGAAGAGATTTCGGGCCGCCTGCGCCTGAGCTTACTGCCCGGCGGGTAGCAGGCCGAGCAGCGATTCACAGAAAAAGCGATAAACTACGGTTATGCACGTTTTTCGCCTGCGTGGCAACTTCGAAACCCTCGATATCTACTCAGCGGCGCTGTTTGAGCTGGGCGCGCGGGGTCTGGAGGAAAAACCCGGCGAGGTCTGGGCCTACTTCCCCGAGCGCATCGAGCTGCCGTTTCCGGGGGAGTGGCAGGAGCTCCCCGATACCGACTGGCTCGAGGCCTACAAGCGCGACCTGCAGCCGGTGCGGGCCGGGCCTTTTGTGGTGCTGGCCCCCTGGCATACCTGGGAGGGCCCGGAAAAGCGTATCGTCATCGAACCGGGCATGGCCTTTGGCACCGGCCACCACGAGACCACCCGCATGGCCCTGGCAACCCTGGCCGAGCGGGTTGAACCGGGGATGCGGGTGCTGGATCTGGGCACCGGCTCAGGCATTCTGGCTATCGGGGCCGCGCTGCTGGGGGCCGAGGCGCTGGGCATCGACATCGATCCCGCGGTGATCCCCCAGGCCACCGAGAACGCCCGGCGCAACCAGGTTAAGGTGCAGTTCCAGGTGGGCAGCCTGGACGATATCGCTGGCCCCTTCGATCTGGTAGTGGCCAACCTCTACGCCGAGCTACACGCCTATTTTGCCCAAAAGTACCGCGGGTTGTTCGGGGTTTGCGGAACCCTGATCCTCACCGGCATCCTGGCCGAGCGAGAAGGAATTGTGACGAGCGCCCTCGAGGCCGCTGGCTTTGGGCTGCTGGCCCGCCGGCAGGAAAGCGAGTGGGTCTGTCTGACCTACGCCGCCCGCTGAGTTGTATGCGTCCCCACCGCGCTTTTGTTGAAACTATCCAGCCCCAGCTCGAGCTTACCGGGCGCGAGGCCCACCACCTGCGGGATGTGCTGCGGGCTCGGGAGGGTGACCGGCTCACGGTCTTCGATGGCAAGGGGCTGGAAGGCCGCGCCCGGGTGCTGCAAACCGAACCCGGCTGGGTGCGCCTGGAGGTCGAAGAGACCTGGCCGGCCAGCAAAGAGCCCCCCCAGCCCATCACCCTGTATGTGGCCCTGCTTAAAGGCGACCACCTGGCCGAGGTAGCGCGGGCTGCCACCGAGCTGGGGGTGAGCGCAATTGTGCCCATCCTCACCCAGCACTGCGTGGTGCGAGAGCTGAGCGAGAACAAGCGCCTGCGCCTCTGCCGGGTGGTGCTCGAGGCCGCCAAGCAGTGCGAGCGCAGCATCGTTCCCGAGGTGAAGCCCTTGCTGCCGCTCGGCCAGATTCCCCCGGTCGAGCAGGGTTTCGTGGCCCAGCCCCGGGTCTCGGCCCTGGTGCAGGACTATTACAATCCCGAAAAACCCACGGCCCTCCTCACCGGCCCGGAGGGGGGCCTGAGCGAGTCCGAGGTGGATTTCCTGCTGCAACGGGGTTTCACCCCGGTCACATTGGGGCCGCGTATCCTGCGGGCAGAAACTGCGCCGGTTGTGCTATTGAGCCTGGTGACGGCGGCTTTTGGCTTATGAACGTCCTGCGTGTGTTGCTGGTGGGCTGGTTGCTGCTGCTGCCGGCCTGCCGCTATACCTTTCTGCCGCTCGACCCCGGCCGGGCCACCCTGCCGGAGCGCTTTAGCGTAAGCGGAAGCCTGGAAACCATCGAGCGGGGCGCGGTAGCCAGACTCACCGTCCGGCGCATGGCCGAGCCCGCTTACCTCGAGCTGCGCTGGTACAAGGGCGATCAGCTCTTTCAGGAGCGCTCCATCTGGGTAGAAAAGCCCGGCACCTACCAGGCCCAGTTCGAGCGCCTCGACGACGGCTATTACCGGCTGGTGGTGCTGGTGCAGAATAGCCCTTTGTTGCAGCTCGAGCTGGGCTCGCCCCTGCTGCCCCCGCCCCCTACACCTTAGAACTTTATCCCACCCCAATCAGCAAAAGCACCAGAGGAATTGTAACGAACGACAGCACCGACGAGGCCACCACCGCCCGGGCCGCTCGAGGGCCGTCGCCGCCAAACTCCCCTGCCATCAAAAAAGCATTGACCGCAATCGGCATGGCGCTCTGGAGCACCAAAACCTGAATATCCAGCCGCTCGAGGCCCAGCGCCCAGCCCGCCACCCCGGCCAGCAAGGGAGCCACCAGAAGCCGCAAGCCGCTGGCCTGCAGCTCAAAACTGCCCCACTCGGGCCTCGAGCGGGCAATCTGGATGCCCAGCGTCAGCAGCATCACGGGAATGCAGGCCTGGCCCAGCAGGTGTACTCCCTCATCCAGCCCCAGCGGCAAGGGAATGCCCAGTCCCCGCACCAGCAACCCCCCGGCCAGGGCCCAGAACAGCGGCAGTTTCAGGGTGAAGGCCAGGCTTTGTAGAAAACCACCCCCCCGCAGAAAAGCCGGCCCCAGCCCAAACATCAGCACGCTGCTGGCGATAAAAAAAACAATGGCCCGATCCAGGCCGGGCTGCCCCAGGGCAAAGAAGGTCAGCGAGAGGCCCATGTTGCCCGAGTTGGGGAAGGTCGCCGAGGCAATCAGGGTTTTGGTTGCGCCCTTATCCAAGCGCAACCACCGGCTCAGCGCCAGTGCAACCCCATAGAGCCCTGCCGAAGCTATAAAAAAGGCCGCCGTAATGCCCACCACGCTGGCCCCGGTGAGCTTGGCCCTGAGCATGGCGTCGAAGATCAGCACCGGCACCAGCACGTAAATCGAGAGCTTGGACAGGGTTTGCAGGTCGAAGTCGATGCGCTTGCCCACCAGGTAGCCCATGAGCACGATGAACGCCACAGGGACAACGGTGTTGAGCAGGGCTTCCATACCTGCGCCAGCTTACCCGAATCCAGAAATCCGGGCTATGGCGCCCTCTTCCAAACATACCCTGGAGACACTTTTTCCTGGCAAGCCTCGGCAAGACTACCAATGGGTGAACAAGGGTATGTGCAAAGAGCTGCTGGTAGTGCAGGCGGCGGCCACCTGGTTTCTGGTGGGCCTGATCTGGATGGTGCAGGTGGTGCATTACCCCCTGTTTGCGCGGGTGGGCCCGGCGGAGTTTCCGGCCTATCATGCGGCCCACTCGAGCCTCATTACCTGGGTGGTCGGGCCCTTGATGCTGCTCGAGCTGTGCACGGCCCTGCTTCTGCTCACCCAGTGGCCCACGAGCCTGCCGGGCTGGGTGGCATGGCTGGGCCTGGCGCTGCTGGGGGTGATCTGGCTCACCACCCTGCTGGTATCGGTGCCGCTGCACGCACGGCTGGCCGGGGGTTTCGAGGCCCAGGCCCACGCCGGTACCAACTGGATCCGCACCCTGGCCTGGACGGCTCGAGGGTTGTTGAGCCTATGGGCGCTGTTCAGACTCATGTAGAACATCTCATCTGGTTCACCAGGGATGCCCTTAAGACGCCCAACGCCTCGCAGTCCGTTGCTAGGACAAAAAATCCAGCACAGTACGGCTAATCAGCTCAACACCCAGGGGCAGCGAGCGCTCGTCGTCGATCCAGAAACCCGGGTGGTGATGGGGCCGGTTCTTGCTGGGGTCGGGGTCGCCGGCCCCCAACCAGAAGTACACCCCGGGGCGGCGGTTGAGAAACTCCGACATATCGTCGCCTCCCATCACAGGGGGTACTTCCAGCACCGAGGCCTCCCCCACCACCTCTCGGGCCACCCGCCGGAAACGTTCGACCATCTGGGGGTCGTTGACCACCGCCGGCGATCCGGGTAGCCAGGTTACAGCGGCCCGCCCACCCATGGCCGCGGCAATTCCTTCCGAAAGCTCGCCAATGCGCCGCATGAGCTTTTCCCGCAGGCCTGCATCAAAGGTGCGCAGGGTGCCTTTGAGCGTAGCCGTCTCGGGGATGATGTTGTGGGCGCCCTCCCCTGCCGTAACCGTGGCAATGGTGATCACAGCGGTCTGGATGGGGTCGGTCTCGCGGCTGACCAGGCTTTGCAGCGCCACCGTGAGCTGGGCCGCCATCAAAACCGTATCCACGCCCTCGTGGGGCATGGCTGCATGCGC
>FWPV01002286.1_pt1 | contig 47758 bp, 50 predicted proteins | sample 2228371 | NCBI WGS metagenome assembly FWPV01 (sample SAMEA103939776, study PRJEB20133) | metagenome | reverse complement strand
GAAAGAAGACCTCTGTGGTTTCATTTTTAAAAGCAAATCCCCGACCTCTGGGATAACAGGTGTGACTGTTTATACATCAGCTGGCATGCCTGGGAGAAAAGGTTCTGGAATTTTCGGGGGAGCTTTTATTCGTAAGTTTCCTTTGACCCCTGCAATTGATGAAGGAAGGTTACATGACCCTGTATTAAGAGAAAATTTTATTGAGAGAGTATTTATCTTTAAAAGATGGAAAGAATTCATATCAGAATCAAGAAAGATTAGCAAATTGGTATCATTTCATACAGAACTTAAGCTCCTTATTTTATCGCACAGCCCTAAACATTATAGTGTTCTCGGGAAATTAGTTGCTCATGCAAAAGAATATGACCGTGACACTTTATACTCTGAATATATAAAAATTCTAATGGAAGGACTCAGATTGATAGCAACCGTAAAGAAAAATACCAATGTTTTGCTTCACATAGTTGGTTATCTGAAAAATAAACTATCAAGAGAAGATAAGCAGGAACTTATTGAGGTAATTGAACATTATTATAACGGTCACGTGCCTTTAATAGTACCGATAGTTCTTATTAAACATTATGTGAAAAAATATGATGAGCAATATTTGAAAAAGCAGTTTTATTTAAATCCACATCCAATAGAACTAATGCTAAGAAACCACGCATAAGCATATCAAATATCTCTTCTTCCTTCTATTGCCTTGCTGAGAGTTACTTCATCAGCAAATTCAATATCTCCACCTATAGGAAGACCATAGGCAATACGTGTTACTCTGACAGGAAAAGATTTCAGTATCTCGCGTATGTATTGAGCTGTCATTTCACCTTTAGTGTTTGGATTTGTGGCTATTATAATTTCTTGGATCGAATCCCTTTGAACCCTTGATATTAGCTCATTAATTTTGAGCTTATCTGGTGTTATACCATCGATAGGGGAAATTGCTCCAAGAAGTACGTGGTAAAGACCATCAAAACAGTTCGCTCTCTCAATAACAACTATATTACTGGGTTCTTCTACTACACAAATTTTTCTCTTGTCTCTTGAGTTATCACTGCATATACTGCAAACTTCTTCTGTCGTGATATTAAAGCATTCTCTGCAAAACCGTGCTTTATCCTTAACTTCATTAATTGCTTTTGAAATCTCTTTTGCATCTTCTTCAGGCATGTTAAGTATATAAAAAGCGAGCCTCTGAGCAGTTTTAGTTCCAATTCCAGGAAGTTTTGTAAGTTGATATATAAGGTTTTCTATAATTCCTTTTTCCATGTAAAGTTACCAGTTAATAAGCTAACATACAACTATTTTGATTTAGTAGGGTTGTTTTGAACAAATTCTTTTATTTTAATAATAACATTTTGGCTATTTTCAAAAATACCCTGATGTGTATAAATCAAAATATTTTTATTGTCCACGTTACGTTTAACAAAAATTGTATAAGGCACCCTTGGACTTCCAATAGCTTTATGATTAACAAAATCATAATCAGTAAATACAGGGTAGAGTATACCGTTTTCTTTATTATATAGTTCTACTTCTTTTATAGAATTACCAATAGCTATTCCAAAAACTTTTATTTTCCCTGATAAAGCCGGGTCTTTTGCAATCGATGAATAAACATTATTAAGTACAGGGACATTCTGGGGGCAGATTGTACAGTAAGTATTAAATACCTCGATAATAAACATTTCACCTTTCATATTCGTTAAAGAAAATCTATTTTTATTTGGAAGGCCGAGATATTGCCGTGTCTCTTTAGATACAGGACCCTTAAATGTAAGGTTAGGAAATCTGGGAGCTGTACTTGAAAGCATTTCGTTTGCAAAAGATAGGGGTTCAGAATGATATACAAATGAGTAGATTAAAAGAATGATTGGAACAATTTTATGTATGATAAGTTTTTTGGTGCTCATATGCAACTATATTCATTTCTCTAGCTTTTCCAGTTCTCTGATCAGAATCTCGAGTCTTGGTCTTTTATTAATATTGTGTACATCAATATAACGGATAATTCCCTTTTTATCTATAATAAAAAGTGCTCTTTCACTGACTCCGTCTGAACGCAGTATCCCATATTTTTTTGCTACTTTACCATGAGGCCAGAAATCAGAAAGTACAGGGAACCAGAGGTCTCCCATCTCATTTGTCCATGCATAAAGTGTCGGAATGTTATCAACTGTAATGCCAAGAAGTATAGAATTATTTTTATCAAAAAGAGGTTTAGCAATATTATAACCAGGCCACTGATCTGAACATACAGGGGTCCATGCTGCAGGAACAAATGAAATTACAACATTTTTCTTTCCGCGATATTGACTTAATGTTATGTTTTCTCCTTTCAAATTAGGAAGTGTAAAATCAGGAGCTTTATCCCCGATTTTAAGTTTTGTTTTACTGTCAATTGATTTTAAGATACCTGGATTATAGATCTTGCCCTTAAACTGTTCTGAAGCACTATATGTTAATGTTGCTGAAAAGAATAAACATACAATTGATAATTGTAATATTGAATAAAATTTTGTTTTAAATTGCATAGTTAATCTCCTTAAATTAAATAGATTCTTTAAGAATAAAATCCAGAAATTGTTCAGGATCGTCAATACTTCCGGCCTTAGAATAAATTATTTTGTTAGAACCATCAGCATTCATCTTAAGTACAAAGAAATAAGGAGTTCTCACCTCCCCAAGCATTTTATGAATAGAATAAGACTCATCCGCAAAAAGTGGGAATAGCACATTGTATGTATCTCTGAAAACGTTTATTTCATAGAGGGAATTGCCTGCACCAATTCCGATAATCTTAATTTTGTCTTTTAGGTCAGACCGTTGTTCGATAAGTTTAAACAAATCATTGACAGCAGGCGCTTCTTTCTGGCAATAAGGGCAATACATGCTGAAAATTTCGATTATCAAAATATCAGCCTTAATCTTTGAAAGTTTAAAAGAAGCCATGGTTTCAAGTCCAAGATAAGCTTTTTCAATATTGTTTTGTGGTGTGGAAATTGTTATATCAGGAAATTTATCACCCTTTAAAGGGCATTCAGAGGCATAAATGCCTTGATACATAATAAATAGAAATAAAAGTAAATACTCAGAAATAAATAAAATATTTTTTTTCATTTGTTTTCTCCATTTTTAAATAATTTTATTTATTAAATATATTGTCTGTTAAGCTGAATTCTTTGTCAAGAAGATATTATGGAAAATCTGTAACATGTTGAATTAATTATAACTCTAAGTTATTCTATAAAATAAAAAATTTTAGAAGGAGGGTATTTTTATGACTAAAAAAAAGGTCAAAAAATACGTGTACTTTTTCGGCAAAGGTAAAGCTGATGGCAGGGGTGACATGAAAGACCTTCTGGGAGGAAAAGGAGCTGGATTGGCTGAAATGACAAATCTTAAAATCCCCGTTCCTGCCGGATTTACTATTACAACTGAGGCATGTAATGAGTATTTCAAAGCTGGAAAAAAATACCCTCCAGGATTGTGGGAACAGGTACTAAAAAATTTAAAGAAGGTCGAAAAAGTAATGGGGATGAGATTTGGCGATTCTGAAAACCCACTTCTTGTTTCAGTTAGATCAGGTGCAAAATTTTCAATGCCTGGGATGATGGATACTGTTTTAAATCTTGGTCTTAATGATGTAACCATGAATGCATTGATTAAAAAGACAGGGAATGAGCGTTTTGTATATGATGCTTATAGAAGGCTTATTACTATGTTTGGAAGTATCGTTATGGGAATAGACAGGCAGAGATTCGAAAAGGCACTTGAGGCTTTAAAAGAAAGGAAAGGTGTTCGTCTTGATACTGAACTTACAGCAGAAGATCTGAAAGAGCTTATTGACGAATACAAGATTATATATAAAAGAGGCACTGGAGCAGATTTTCCAACAGACCCGATGGAACAATTAAGTAAAGCAATCAGTGCAGTATTTAATTCATGGTTTGGTGAACGTGCCGTTAAATACAGACGACTGAATGATATTCCTGATAATCTTGGTACAGCCTGCAATATTCAATCAATGGTTTTTGGAAATCTTGGAGACGATTCAGGTACAGGGGTGGGTTTTACAAGAGACCCATCAACAGGTGAGAAAAAGTTTTTTGCAGAGTGTTTGATTAATGCTCAAGGAGAAGATGTTGTAGCAGGAATAAGGACTCCACTCAGTATAGAAGAGTTAAAGAATAGACTTCCAGAAGCTTATAAAGAACTTAACAGAATTTATCAGAAACTTGAAAAGCATTACCGTGATATGCTTGATATAGAGTTTACAGTTCAAGAAGGGAAACTCTATATGTTACAGACAAGGGTTGGTAAGAGAACAGCTGCTGCTGCACTTAAAATAGCGATAAGCATGGTTAAGGAAAAATTGATTGATAGAAAGACTGCTGTTCTGAGAATCGATCCACAGCAGCTTGATCAATTACTCCATCCAATGATAGACCCTAAGGCTCAAATAAAGGTGATTGCAAAAGGACTTCCAGCTTCTCCAGGTGCAGCAGTAGGAAAGGTCGTATTTACAGCGGAAGATGCTGAGAAGGCTGCGGACAGAGGCGAAAAGGTTATTCTTGTGAGGACAGAGACGTCACCGGAAGATATAGGAGGAATGAATGCTGCCCAGGGCATTCTTACAGCAAGAGGAGGAATGACTTCACATGCTGCTGTTGTAGCAAGAGGAATGGGAAAATGTTGTGTTGTGGGTTGTGGTGCAATAAGCATTAATGAGATGCAACGATATTTCACTGTAAATGATTTTGTTATTAAAGAAAATGATTATATTACCCTGAATGGGTCAACAGGAGAGGTTATACTTGGAGAAGCTCCTCTAATAGTACCTGAACTCACAGGCGATTTTGGGAAGTTCATGAAATGGGTAGATGAATTCAAGAAGCTTGGAGTAAGAACAAATGCAGACAATCCTCACGATTCTGAAGTTGCGAGGAAATTTGGTGCTGAAGGCATAGGCTTATGCAGGACAGAACATATGTTTTTTGCTCCTGAAAGGATAAGTGCCATGCGAGAAATGATACTCGCAGATGATATTGAGGGAAGAAAAAAGGCCCTTAAAAAATTGTTGCCTATGCAAAAAGCTGACTTTGTAGAAATTTTTAAAGTTATGAAAGGTTTACCTGTAACTATACGTCTTCTTGATCCGCCACTTCACGAATTTCTTCCACATACTGATGATGAATTAAAAGCTCTCTCTATATCAATGGAAGTCCCCTTTGAAAAACTCAAAGCAAGAAACAGGTCATTACATGAATTCAACCCGATGCTCGGGCATAGAGGTTGCAGGCTTGGCATAACATATCCAGAGATTTATGAAATGCAAGTTAGGGCAATAATGGAGGCTGCATGTGAATTATCAAGGCAGAAGATAAATGTAATACCAGAGATTATGATCCCGCTCGTTGGGCATGTTAATGAACTTAAATTTATGAGGGAGCTTACATTGAGAGTTGCAGAAGATGTTCAGAAGGAATATAAAACTAAAGTTAAATATACGATAGGGACAATGATAGAACTTCCAAGAGCAGCCTTAACAGCTGATGAGATAGCAACACAGGCAGACTTCTATTCTTTTGGTACAAATGATTTGACACAGACAGGGTTTGGACTATCAAGAGATGATGCAGGAAGATTCCTTCCATATTATATAGAGAAGGGGATATTAGAGAATGATCCATTTATAACACTTGATCAGTCAGGAATAGGTCTCATGATAGAGATAGCTGTTGAAAAGGGAAGGAAAATCAAGAAAAACTTGAAGATGGGAATATGCGGAGAGCATGGCGGTGATCCAAAATCTGTAGAATTCTGTCATAAGGTCGGACTTGATTATGTGAGCTGTTCCCCATACAGGGTACCTATTGCGAAACTTGCTGCAGCGCAGGCAGCTTTAAAAGAGAAAATAAAAAAAGATTTAAGTAAATCAACAGTATAGATTTGGTGAAATGTATATTTACAGATTTATCAATTTTGTGTTATTTTTAAATTTATCAAAATTTCGAAAGGTGGTGAAGTGATGGCGATTGATAAAGTACTTAAACAATCAATTATCAATGAATTCAAACTACATGAAAATGATACAGGTTCACCAGAAGTCCAGATAGCATTGTTAAGTAAAAGAATAAATTATCTTACCGAACATTTTAAAATCCATAAAAGAGATCACCATTCAAGAAGGGGATTATTAAAACTTGTAAGTCAAAGAAGGAGATTACTAGATTACCTGAAGGCTTCGAACAAGGAAAGATATGAAAAGGTAATAGAGCGCTTGGAAATTAGAAAATAATGAAAAAAGTTGAAACTGAGTTTCATGGTAAAAAGCTTACCTTAGAGACAGGAAGACTGGCAAAACAAGCTGATGGAGCAGTAATAGCCCAATATGGTGATACTGTTGTACTTGCAACTGCTGTAGCTGATACGGCAGTGAAAGAAGGCCTTGATTTTATCCCCCTCACTATAGATTATCAAGAAAAAGCATATTCAGCAGGAAAGATTCCGGGTGGTTTTTTTAAACGTGAGGGACGTCCCAGTGAAAAAGAAATACTTACATCACGTCTTATTGACAGACCTATAAGGCCATTGTTCCCTAAAGGCTTTTATCACGAAACCCAAGGCATTGTTAATGTCCTTTCATATGGTGATGAGAATATCTCAGATATACTCGGTATCATAAGTATGTCAGCAGCTTTTATAATTTCTGATATACCATTTGAAACACCCGTGGGTTCGGTCAGGATAGGAAGAGTTGCAGGTTCGTTTGTGATCAATCCTGATTTGAGGGTTGTTGAAGAATGTGACTTAAATCTTGTTGTGGCAGGAACAGAAGACGCTGTTGTAATGGTAGAAGGTGAAGCACTGGAGATATCAGAAGCAGATCTTATCGAGGCATTGGATATAGCACATGAGGAAATCAAACGTATATGCAAGCTTCAGAGAGAATTACAAACAATTGCAGGAAAAGAAAAAAGAACTATTACGACACCTGAAATAAATCAAGAACTTAAAGAAAAAGTGAAGGAAATTGCTATTGATAAAATAAAATCTGCTATAACCATACCCGATAAGATTAAAAGACAGCGATCTCTTGATGAAATACTTAAAGAAGTAATAGAACAATTAAATACTGGAGAGGAAGACTTAACTCTTAGTATTGCTGCTGTTTTCAATCAAATTGAAAGAGAACTTGTAAGAGGTATGATAATTAATGAGAACAAGCGTGTTGACGGAAGAACAAATACTGAGATAAGACCAATAAATGCAGAAGTGAGTATTCTCCCTAAGACTCATGGTTCTGCACTTTTTATAAGAGGTGAAACGCAGTGTCTTGCAGTTGTGACACTGGGGACCTCAGATGATGAGCAAAAGATAGATTCACTTGATGGTGAATCATTCAAAACGTTTATGTTGCATTATAATTTTCCTCCTTTCAGTGTAGGAGAAGTGAGGCCTTTGAAATCTCCAGGGAGGCGGGAGATCGGGCATGGTATGCTTGCAGAAAGAGCACTCAAGGCTATTATACCGCCAAAACCAACATTTCCTTATACCATAAGAATTGTTTCTGATATTCTTGAATCAAATGGATCGTCATCGATGGCAACAGTATGTGGAGGTTCACTTGCACTTATGGATGCAGGTGTTCCGATAAAGTCACATGTAGCAGGAATTGCAATGGGTCTTATTAAGGAAGATGACAAGGTTGTTATACTTACTGACATACTTGGACTCGAAGATCACCTTGGTGATATGGACTTCAAAGTTACAGGCACTGAAAAAGGTATAACTGCTTTTCAGCTTGATACAAAGATAAGTGGAATAAGTAGAGATATTATGGAAAAAGCTCTTGAGCAGGCAAGAAATGGCAGACTTTTTATTTTAGAAAAAATGAAAGAAACAATAAATGCACCTAGAGAAAATCTTGCCCCCAATGCCCCAAGAATTTATACCATGCAGATAAAACAGGATAAAATACGCGATGTGATAGGGACAGGAGGTAAGGTTATCAGAGGAATTGTTGAGCAAACAGGGGTAAAAATAGATATAGAAGACAGCGGGATTATTAATATTGCTTCACCTGACGGTGAATCTGCAAGAAAGGCTATTGAGATAATAAACAGTATTACAGCAGAAGCAGAAGTAGGGAGAATATATCTCGGGAAGGTGAAAAGGATTGTTGATTTTGGCGCTTTCGTTGAGATACTACCGGGGACTGAAGGCTTGCTTCACATATCACAGATATCGGACAAAAGGATAGCAAAAGTAACAGATGAGATACACGAAGGAGACGAAGTATTGGTTAAGGTTATTGAAATTGACAAGATGGGAAGGATACGCCTTTCAAGAAAAGATGCTATAAGAGAAAAGAGCGAAATAAAAAAGATAAGCAGAAATAAATAATTCAACTTCCTTATTTTATAAAACTGATTTAGACTATTTAATAAAACAATACTACCATAATCATTTTTCCCTCATAGGTGGGGTGGTTAAAATAATAAATTAATACGTTTTCATTGATAATAAGAGTGGAGTTATGTTTATAAAAGAACACTTAGTAAATAATATTCCAGTTGTTATGGAAGTACTTAAGAACATGAGATCAGTTGTTCTCGGAGTATGGGTTAAAGTCGGAGCAAGAAATGAGATGCCAGAGAAAAATGGTATTTCACATTTTCTTGAACACATGTTTTTTAAAGGTACAAAGAGGCGAAATGTAAAGGATATAGCAATCGAAATCGATTCATTAGGAGGTGAGTTGAACGCCTTCACATCAAGGGAGACAACAACTTTTTATGTAAAATTGCTGGATGAATATCTTGAAAAAGGAATTGATCTTTTATCAGATATCTTTTGTTATTCGGTATTTCCAGAAGAGGAGATAGAGAAAGAGAAGAAGATTATAAAAGAAGAAATAAAAACAATCGAAGACTCTCCAGATGATTACATCCATGATTTATTCAATCATACTATATGGGGTAATACCGGACTTGGGCAATCTGTTCTTGGGAAAAGAGAAACGATTAGTTCTTTTACAAGAGATGATATCATAAATCACATAAGAAATTACTATGGAATAGAAAATATTGTCATATCCTGTGCAGGAAATTTTGAACCTGAAAAATTAATTAAATTATTGAATAAAAACTTCATTAATGTCAGAAAGGGTTCTATATCAGCGAAAACTAATATCACGGAATTCAGAAATAGAGTTGAGCTTTATAGAAAGGAACTATCAGAGGCTCATTTATGCATAGGGATTCAGGGTCTTCCTCAGTCAAGTGAAAAAAGGTATGAGCTTTTTCTTTTGAATACAATTTTAGGAGCTGGCGTGAGTTCAAGGCTTTTTCAGGAAATAAGAGAAAAAAGAGGATTGGCCTATACCATATATTCTTTTCTCGCATTATATTTTGATACAGGTCTATGGGGAATTTACGCTGGAGTCAGTAGAAAGAATGTGACAGAAGTTATTGATCTCATTCTGAAGGAAATCTACAATTTGAAAAAAACCATTAATGTAAAAGAATTTAAAAGAGCAAAAAATCAGTTAAAGGGGAATATTATGCTTTCATTAGAATCTTCGAGTAATCGTATGAATAATATTGCTCGCCAGGAGATATATTATGGGAAATACTATTCCCCGAAAGAAGTTATTCAAAAAATTGACGCTGTAAATATCGATAAAGTGAGAAAACTTGCCGAAGAATTGACTGCAAAAAATGCTTATGCACTTACTGTTTACGGACCTGTAAAAGAAGAACAATTGAAAGGGTTTTTATGATATAATTTAGGTAAATATAAGTGTAATTCAAAAGCATTTTTATTTATTTCAATACTCTTTTTAAATAAGGAGGAAATTATGCCAGCATATGAATATATCTGTAAAGATTGCGGGAATGAATTTTTGGTTTTCCTTTCTGTCAAAGAGTTTGAAACAAATCCAAAAATTAAATGTTCGAAATGCCAAAGCGATAATGTAATGAAAAAACTAACTTCTTTTTATGCTAAAACGAGTAAGAAATCTTGATTTGAAATATGTATTTTGTAAGGTTTTAGCCCATATTATTCATGAAGAAATTGGTGGATGAAGTATTTGAGCGGTTTTAAATTCTTTCGAAGAAAGAATTTTCTTCCCCGGAGGCTCGATGGATATCGAGCCGATAATGAGAGAGACTGCTATGTCTGTCAAGTATCTATAAGCTTATGAATAATGTGGGTTAGAATAAAATTCTCTATATGTTAGAGTGGGTTAGTGATATTTTCTAATTAAAACGTTTTCAACATTAAGGGCTACGGATATTTCCGTGGCCTTTATTTTTAAAACATTTAATTTATTTTACATAATAGAGTTTATTGCTAATTGGTAATGTCAAAAGTTTTATGAAAAAGTGTCTTAAAAACATATTGAAATATATAAAGAAACCCTCTCCCCCAAAGGGAGATTGGAAAAAACTTTTGACAATACGTGTTAAATAAAGAGGAGGATTTATGGATTATCAGGTAGGCAGAACTGGAAGGGTAGTTGTGGCAAGATTTGGAGATAAAGAAGACATTCTTGCTAATATTATTGGTATAGCAAAGGAAGAAAATATAAGACATGCGATATTTTATATAATAGGTGGTTTGAAAAAGGCAAAGATAGTTGTTGGACCAGAGAAAGATATTCTCCCACCGAAGCCGATATGGAAAGAAATAAATGAAAGTAATGAAATCTTAGGTATTGGCACAATTTTCTGGCAAGAAAATGAACCCAAGATTCATTTCCACGGTGCATATGGAAAAAGAGACTTGGTTTATGTTGGATGTCTAAGGGAGATTTCCGAGACTTTTTTAATTATTGAGGCAGTAATTATCGAAATCACAGATATTAATGCAACCAGGGTTCTGGATAAAGAAACAGGGTTGAACTTACTAAAATTATCATGATCTTTACCGATGGAAGTATATAATTGCAACTAAGAGAGAATTTCAAAGGCCAGAATGACATTGTAGACAATAGTTCTAAAAATTTATCTGCATATTCAGGGTTATTTTAAATATTGAGTAAATTTACAATAGATGTATAATATACATAAAAATTTAAAGATTATTTTACCCAATTGCATTATTTGGGTTTAAAGGAGGTAATAAATCGCTGTATAATGAACAATATGTCTTATCAAAGTAGTTCAATAAACGAAATTAATCAAAATGAAATGCTTGATTTCGTTATTAACAAATGCCCAATTGGACTTATGGTTTTCAATAAGAAAATGGATATAATATTTAAGAACAAAAAAGCAGATATTTTTCTTAAGAAATATCAACTTCCGGATGAAATAATAAATATAAATAAAAGAATATTTAAAGCTATAAGTGAAAATAGACTTAATGAGCTTTTTCCAGGCGAAATTTATTTATTTAAGAAACTTGAAGGTTCTACAAGTAATTGGAGATTTAGATTTTATATTTATGAAAGGCAAGACCCTATTGTTTATATTTTGATTTTTGAAGAGACTCTTTCGAATAAACTGGATATGAACAAAATCCGAAGACAATACTCTTTGACCAGAAGAGAGACTGATGTGCTCAGAAGGATGCTTGATGGTTTAAAGAATATAGAAATAGCTGATGACCTTGAGATATCAGAACAAACTGTAAAAGACCACCTTAGTAACATTTATATAAAAATGAATACTGAAAACAGGGTGACACTTATGAGAAAATTATTTAACACTTCACAGGTAGATTCTTTATAGTTATTTACAAATTCATAGTTTATTTATATATCCCACCTGCGTAGGATTGACTTATGAAGAATAATCAATAAAAATATAACTAAATATAAATATATTTGTTTAATAAAAGAAGAAGGATTGAGGCATTTATTCATGAATCTTTTGATTATCCTGCTCATCTTGTTAATAGTTGTAGCAATTTTTATTACTATAAGTTATAGAATCGGAAAATCTTATGGAAGGCGAGAAAGACAAGAGGATAGCATAATAAAACATAATGAATATCTCAAAGAATTAGTTTTTAGAGATAGGCAAATACAAGAACTCCAGTCTAAAATAGACACACTTAATAATCTGAATGACAAGTATTTATCCTTAACTCTCAAGATTCCTTTTGTGGTTCAGCGTCTTAATACCACACTTGATATACAGGAAATTATCATCTCTATTAAACAGTTGATAAAAGATATTATCCAGACAGATAAGATAGAAATATTTATTAAAGATATATCCGATAATATGCTTAGAAAAATTTTATATGAAAATGATAATGAAGAAACAAAGTCATATGCCATCGGTGAAGGTCTAATAGGTATAGCTGCTAAAGATAGGATGATACGTCTGAAAAGCCAGTTTAAAATGTCTACGATAAACGGAATTATATCTGATGATGAATCTTTTACTATGGCTGTGCCTATAGAATTTAAGGAAAGGCTTCTTGGTGTTATAGGCATCGGAAATATTAAACAGCCAACTGGTAATGAAAGCAATTTGATGAGAATGGTCGCTGATATAGCAGCAGTAGCACTTATTAATCAAACAATAATCAGTGAAGCAAAACAGAAAGCTGACACAGATCCATTAACAGGTATAAGCAACAGGAATTATTTTTTTCAGATGTCGCAGTATTACGTCGAGAGGTCATTAAGGGACCACACCCCTATTTCGGTATTTCTTTTTGATATAGATAATTTTAAACATTATAACGATTCAAATGGTCACGATGCTGGTGATAGACTGCTAAAAGAACTTTGTGATCTTGTAAGCAGCATTACTCGAAAAAACTCAGTTTTTGCACGTTATGGTGGAGAAGAATTTATTGTTCTATTGCCTGGTATATCTAAAGAAGATGCATATATTTATGCTGAACGTGTTAGGGAAAAGATTTCTAAATATCCCTTTGCTTATAGTGAAAAGCAACCTTTTGGTTGTATCTCAATCAGTGGTGGTATAGCAAGCTTTCCTATTGACGGCGATAATATCTACAAAGTTATCAAACATGCTGATAGTTCACTATACAAGGCAAAAGCTGATGGTAAAAATCGCATTATTTGTCATGAAACATATATTTTCTCATAATAGAAGTTCTACGAAAAATTAACCCAAAACGAATTTTTTAGATAAGAGGTTATTATGAAAGATAGGAGAAGAACTGATAGGCTTATTGTTGATAACAATAAAATAAACGGAAAAATGTTGTTTTCCAATATGTTAATAATACGCGATATCAGTATTGATGGCATATCTTTTAAAACTGACAAGCGGGTAAATATTGGCAGTGAGTATACTCTCAAAATAGAAGATAAAGAGAAAAAGATTACTGTTAAGGGGATAATTGTCTGGTCTCAGTTAAATGAATCAAAAATAGATATAAAAGGCAATGTTGTACCAATTTATACAATCGGTATGAAATTTAATATAAACAACAATGAAGTACAAAATGAAATATGGCAATTGGTAGAAAAATATAAAAAAGATTTAAATAAAAATGTTAATGTAAATGAAATCGGTCAACCTTCAGATAATAATGGTAATTTTTTAGAGTCCGCAAATATATAATCTTCTATGAGTCCTCTTATTGACACCCCATTATCAGTAAAGTACTTATTACTGATTTAGCAACAAGTGATATGAAATTAAAATCAAGGGTTTCTTTTTTATCATGAAAAGTATGATAGTGGGGATTTCTGAACATTGCTGTATCTGTCAGCATTACAGCTGGATAGCCATAATTCCAGAATGATGCGTGATCACTGAAACGAGTTTCGGGTATTAAACGGCCTGATAAAGGAACTTTATAGGTAACGACAGAAAGTTCAGGTACATATGTATTTGATATCTGTAAAAAATTATTCATTATAGATTTAGATCTCCGATTTGCTATGACACCAAGGAAATTACCTGTTTTAGGAACTGGTATCCTCACTAAAAGAGGAACAATCTGACTCCCATCAGATTTGTCTGTATATCCAACAGACTCAAGAATAAATATTGCTTGATACTTCTTGTTTAATTTTTTAGACATTAGAGCGAAATGTTCACTGCCGATAAGAAAGTGGATTGTCTGTGGTTGAGGTTCTTCAAGAGTAAAAGCAACGAATTCAATGGTTCTTTTAAAAGTATATTTACTCAAGAGATTTGCCACCTCCAATAAGACTGCTACTCCACTTGCATTATCATCAGCACCTGGGCTTCCCCATGCTGCATCGTAATGAGCGCCCAAAAGAATATGTTCGATATCTCTATCTTTTTTATCAGATTCAATCCTGGCGATTATATTTCTATATAATCTTCCATGAAAAGTAAAATACTGGTTTTCGACCAGAAGTCCGAATGAGCGAAATTCATCTTCAATAAAAGAAGCTCTTTTTTCAACCTCATTATAATTTTCCCATCCATGCCGTAATCCCTCTATCGAAGAAACATATTTATACAACCTTTCCTGGCTTACTTTAGAAATTAGATCTATAATTGTGGGATTGATATTTTCCAATATGCAGCAATCCTGACCATATTATCAAGGTAATCAGTTGGTCATAGGTCTTATTCTGTTATTATTTTATGCAAATTTTCAAAAACATTATTCAGTTTCTCGATATCTTTTGTCCCACCCTGAGCCAGCTCAGGTTTCCCTCCACCTTTTCCTCCTGTAACGTGGGAAATTCTTTTTAAAATATCTCCTGCATGATATCTATTTGTAAGGTCTTTTGTAACCATACACACGATAGCTGCATGGCTGTTATTAACAGATGTTACTATTATAATTCCTGATTTAAGACGTGACTTTATATTATCTGCCAAGAGCCGAAGTTCTTCATGATTTAGTCCATCCTGTCGTATTTTTATAATTTTCACTCCATTCAATTCATAAGCATTTTTAAAAGCCTCATTAATTATATCTCTTGAAGAACCTGTTTTCAGTTTTTGAATTTCCTTTTCGAGAGCTTTTGTATCAGTAATGAGTTTTTCGATCTTCTCCAAAGGTTTATCGGTCTTTAACAATAATTTTATATTTTCAAGTGCATCTTTTTGTTGTCTCAAATATCCAAATGCATGTTTTCCTGTTATGGCCTCAATTCTTCTGATGCCAGAAGCTACACTACCTTCTGAAATAATGACAAAAATGCCAATTTCTCCGGTAGCCCTGCAATGAGTACCACCGCATAATTCTTTGCTAAAATCTCCTATAGAAACTACCCTGACAGTCTCACCATATTTCTCATCAAATAATGCAACTGCACCAGTTTTTATTGCATCATCAATTTTCATAATATCTGTTATTACTGGTAAATTATCAATTATTTTTTCATTCACGACGTCTTCGATCTTTCTTATCTCATCATCATTCACAGCAGTATAATGTGTAAAATCAAATCTAAGTCTATCTGGACTTACTACGGAACCTGATTGTTTTACATGATCACCAAGCACAATCCTGAGTGCCTTATGGAGAAGGTGTGTTGCAGTATGATTTTGCATGATCGACTTTCTTGAAATTTCATCTACTATAGAAGTTACTTTGTTACCTTTTTTTATCTCTCCTTTTTTCACTTTTACATAATGAATAAAGATATCTGAAGGGGATTTTTTTGTATCTATAACTTCTATTAATGTATTATCTGTCTGTATTTTACCAATATCCCCGATTTGACCTCCTGATTCAGCGTAGAAAGGAGTTTTATCAAGAATAATTTCACCCTCGTCCCTGGCTTTAAGTTCATCTACAGGATTTCCATCCTTAAAAATTGCTTGAACAGTAGAATCGTATTTCAAAGTATCATACCCAACGAATATTGTTTTGTCACCAATCATTTGTGAAGCAAATTTTATTGTTGGTAGTTCTACAGCTAAGCTTGTCTTTGACTTTTCTCTATGTAAGCTCATCTCCTTTTGTAGGGCTTCTTCCTCAATGTATAATCCGGCATCCATTGCCATGTCTTTTGCAAAATCAAGTGGCAAGCCATGTGTATAGTGAATTCTGGCAATTTCATCTCCAGGAATTAACATAAGACCACTTTTTTTTACTTCAGTTAATAAATTATCAAATAATAAAAGAGCTGTTTCCATGGTGCGGTTGAAATTTTCCTCTTCAATTTTTAAAAGTTTATTTGTCCTATCTTTTTCACTAATGATTTCAGGATAATTTTTGCCCATAACATCTATAACTGAATCGGTCAATTTATAAAGACATGGTTCATGCATACCAAGGAGTCTTGCATGTCTTGAAGCCCTTCTGATAATTCTTCTAAGAACATATCCCCTGCCCTCATTTGAAGGTGTAAGACCTTCAGATATTATAAAAACAATAGCTCGAAGATGGTCAGCTATGACCCTTGTTGATGCATCAGTTGCATCGGAAGCACCATAACTGATTCGCGATAAAGAAGATATATCTTGAATAATTGGTTGAAAAAGATCTGTATCATAGTTGTTCGTTTTGTTTTGTAAAACAGCACTTATTCTTTCAAGACCCATTCCTGTATCAATGCTTGGTTTTGGAAGAGGAACAAGATTTCCTTGTTCGTCCCTGTTGTATTGCATAAATACGAGATTCCATAATTCAAGAAATCTATCACAATCGCATCCAACAGAACATTCAGGTTTCCTGCAACCGATTTCTTTGCCTTGATCAATGATTATCTCAGAGCAAGGTCCACATGGACCTGTATCTCCCATCTGCCAGAAATTATCTTTTGCGCCGAGTCTTACAATCTTTTCATCTGATAGTCCTGTCAATTCTGACCAGAGTTTAGCTGCTTCATCATCTCTTTCATATACCGAGACATAGAGATTTTCAGGTGATAATTTAAACCATTCGATGAAAAGCTCCCAGCTAAATAATATTGCCTCTTTTTTGAAATAATCCCCAAATGAAAAATTCCCTAACATTTCAAAAAATGTATGATGCCGTGCAGTATGTCCTACATTTTCGAGATCACTGTGTTTCCCCCCTGCCCGCATACACTTCTGACATGATACGGCCCGATTGAAGACCGAGATTTCTTCACCAAGGAAGATTTTTTTAAACTGATTCATACCAGCATTTACAAAAAGAAGAGTAGGGTCATTCCATGGGATGAGAGATGAACTTGGAACTACTGCATGCTTTTTCGTACGAAAATATTCAATAAATGTTTCTCTTATTTCTGAACTTGTCATGTTGTTTATTTAATATAGATTAATCGGCCATCATAGAAAAAAAGAATCTTTATGCCTATAATTCCTAAACTTCCGGTAGAGGAATAAATCCATTCTTCTCTTGTTTTGCCAGTATATGGTTCGAGGGTTTTTATGGTTTCAGGTGCTCCCCATGCATATCTGACTTCATTAGGAGACATACCGAGGGCAATTTCTCCTTTTCTGATATGTTCCTGCATATCAGGCGGATATCCTTTTATTTCTTCTTCTGTATAACGTACAGGTGTTGCGCATCCAACATGAATAAAAAGTAGAAATGCTAAAAGTAAACCAATTGCTTTTTTCATTTCAGAACCTCCAAATTTAATTTTTTTAAAACCTTCATTATTATATCGTGGTTATATTTTTTTCTTAATAGAAGTTCATAGAGTCTTCTTCTAATAATTTCAGAAGAATATTTTCTGAGTGATTTTATTTTTCTATCAACAAGCTTCAAAGCATTGATTAAATCAGCATCCTCTTCTTTATGAAATATTTCTTCAATAATCTCTCGTGATATGCCATGTCTGATAAGATAGTTTTTAGCTCCATTCGTGCTTAACATTTTTGTATTTAAAGCTTTAATTTTCAGGTTTTTTGCTAAAGAAAGGTCATCGATAAGACCGATTTCCTTGAGATAAAATATTGTAGAGGAAATTATCTTATCCGTGAAGCCTTTCTTTTTGAGACGTTCTTCTATTTCCTGTTGACTCCTCGCTTTATAGCTTAAAAGCTTAAGAGCGTGACGCTTTGCCTTTTCAAAATCTTTTGCCTCAGACTTTTTATCGTGCAAACCTATCAATTTTCATCTTGTCCTTATCAGCAGGTTTTTCAGGTCTGTAGGTCAATTGTTCTTCTATAGATAATTCACTTGTTGATTGTATTCCTTTTACTTTAAGAACAAAATCGTCAGGGTTTGATGCACGTTTAAGGGCTTCTTCGTAAGATATTAGTCCTGATTTGAAGAGACCGAAAAGAGATTGATCGAAAGTCTGCATTCCATAATGTATAGCTCCCTGTTCTATGACGTCAGGAATAGTTTTTGTTTTATCTGGGTCAAGTATACAGTCTTTAATTGTTGCTGTTGCTACAAGCACCTCAACAGCCGGGACACGTCCTTTGCCATCTGCTCTTGGAACGAGCCTCATTGAAATTATTCCCTTTAGAACAGATGCGAGCTGCATTCTGACTTGTTTATGCTGATAAGGCGGAAAGACTGCTATAATTCTGTTTACTGTTTCAGTAGCATCAATAGTATGGAGGGTACTAAGAACAAGGTGCCCTGTTTCCGCTGCTACGAGAGATGTCTGAATAGTCTCAAAGTCACGCATTTCACCAACGAGTATAATGTCAGGATCCTGCCTTAATGCCTGTCTAAGGGCTTTGCTAAAGGATTCGGTGTCGCTACCTATTTCTCTTTGATTAACAATGCTTTTCTTATCTCTGTGAAGATATTCAATAGGGTCTTCAATAGTTATAATATGTTCTGTTCTCATTGAATTAATCAAATCTATCATTGCAGCGAGGGTTGTGGATTTACCACTACCTGTAGTTCCAGTTACAAGAATTAACCCTCTCTGTTCCATAGCTATTTTTTTGATTATTTCGGGAAGATTCAGCTCGTCAATACTCGGAATCCTCAGAGGAATAACTCTAAAAACAATACCTATTGTTCCTCTTTGCATAAAAATATTGCACCTGTATCTACCAAGACCTGGTACGCTATAGGCAAGATCAATATCATTCTTCTTTCTGAAGACTTCAGCCTGTCCAGGTGTCATTACAGATAGAGCCAGTTTTGTAGCATCTTCATGTGTTATCTTTTTCTCCGAAGTAAGTGGAGAAAGCTCTCCGTATATTCTTACTATTGGATACGAACCAACTTTTATGTGCAAGTCAGAGGCTTCCAGTGAATTAGCTTTTTTAAGAAGTTCATTGATATCCATAAATTACCTCCTTATCCCACAAGATTCGAAAATCTTGTTCTCGATCTCTCTGTAGATCTCAATATTATTTTTCAAATATTCTTTGACATTTTCACGTCCTTGCCCGATCCTGTTGCCTCCATAACTATACCATGCACCAGACTTTTCGATGATCCCCTTCTCTACACCGAGATCAACAATTTCACCAACTCTTGAAATCCCCTCATTAAAATATATATCAAATTCTGCCTGTTTGAAAGGAGGTGCTACTTTATTTTTTACAATTTTAACCCTGACTCTTCCTCCAATAGTCTCCTGATTATCCTTAATATTTTCAATTCTCCGAATATCTATTCGCATGGAAGAATAGAATTTAAGAGCTGTCCCCCCAGTAGTTGTTTCAGGATTGCCAAATAATACACCGATCTTCATACGTATTTGATTGATAAAGATAACAGTTGTCATTGATTTAGAAATAGCGGCAGTCAATTTTCGTAATGCTTGACTCATAAGTCTTGCTTGAAGTCCGGGTAACGAATCACCCATTTCTCCTTCTATTTCAGCTTTGGGTACAAGTGCTGCAACTGAATCAATAACAATCAGATCTACAGCACCACTTCGAACAAGTGCTTCAGCAACTTCTAATGCTTGCTCACCCGTGTCTGGCTGTGAGACGAGCAAATCCTCAATTTTTATGCCAATCTTTTGTGCATAGTTAATATCAAGTGCATGCTCTGCATCGATAAAGGCAGCCACCCCCCCTGCTTTTTGTGCCTGAGCAATAGCATTTAAAGCCAAGGTTGTTTTTCCAGAAGCTTCCGGACCATATATTTCAATTACTCTACCTCTTGGAAAACCACCAACTCCTGTTGCGATATCGAGAGATAAAGAACCAGTAGAAATAACCTGGAGTGGTTCAGTTGGTCCCTCCGCTCCAAGTCGCATTATAGAGCCTTTACCAAAACTTTTTTCTATTTGAGAAATGGCCATCTCAAGCGCTTTTATCTTGTCTTTATTAGTCATTTTTCCTCCTAATTATTGGTATATCATACAAACAACTATACTCTGCTCCTGATGGTTTTAAATCACTTTTAATTAATTTTATGCTATCAACAAAAATATTTCCAAAATCTTTATCTCTAAAATTATCAAGCATATTTATGACGTTCGCGACTCCTTTCTGTGAGCGTACCCTGCCAATCGTTAAATGAGGATTGAATTCTTTTTCATCCTTTAAATATCCTAATTGTGAAACTGAATTTTCAATAGAATTCCTTAAATTTACAAGTATATCTGATTCCTTTATCCCTATCCAGATCACTCTCGGATATTTTTTATTAGGGAACACACCTGTCCCGTATATTTTAATATAAAAAGGGCTGTAAAACGATACTGCTTCAGAAAGAGATTCCTTTATCTCTGTTAATAGATGTTGAGGTGTATTCCCAAGGAACTTAAGAGTTAGATGAATATTATGCGGTTTTATCCATTTAATATCTGCATCATTTTTTCTCAATAAATCTATGAGTTCTGTTATATTTGTCAGTATATTTTCAGGTATTCCAATTGCTATAAAACACCTTAAATTCATCGAATTATCGTAAAAAATAAAAGTTAATCAAATGCATTATGATGTTAGTGTATAATGCTGCAACCATATCATCAAACATTATCCCTATGCCTCCGCTCAGTGACGATTCTAAAGCCTTTATCGGGAATGGTTTTAGTATATCGAAAAATCTGAATAAAAAAAAGGCTAAAAGGGCATTCTGTATATTAACTGTTAAAAAAAGTATAGATAAGAAGTAGCCGCAGAATTCATCAATTACTATATGTTTGCTGTCTTTCTTTTTTATAATCCTTTCAGCACGATCAGCGCAAAATAATCCTATTGGTATAAATATTGTTAAAAAAATAAAAAGTATTTTTAAAGTAGGGTTTATGATTATATAAAGCACAAAAGCAAATAATGTAGCAAATGTACCAGGTGCAACAGGAAGATACCCTATAAAGCCTAATGTTGCAATATATTTTATAACTGAATTCATTTCAGGATGACTAACCTATATCATCCTTATTCCTGTATGATACGATACATAAATTGTATTTTTGCAGAGCCTTCAAGTGTTGCCTTGACAGAACAGTATTTATTCATCGAAAGTTCTATAGCTCTTTTTACAGCTTCTTCAGCAATATTTTTGCCTTTAACAATAAATTCTAAAGATATTTCTGTGAATTTTTTAGGATAATCTTCAGCCTTTTCGCCTTTGACATTTATTTCGAGTGATGTTACATCCTGTTTCTTTTTCTTTAAAATCGAAATGACATCCATTCCTGAACATCCTCCAGCAGCTAATAAGAGCAATTCCATTGGTCTTGGACCAGTGTTTTGTCCACCTACAGATAAGTCGCCATCCATAACAATAGCATGACCAGAAGAGGAATCTCCTATAAATTGGAGTCCTTTAACATGTGTTATTTTAGCACTTAACATTTTATCCTCCTTGATTAATATTTACTCTTTTTCAAAGTTAAACTATGTTATTCTAATATACCTTTTATATTATATTGAAAGTAATTTTTGAATAAATTATCATAAATATATAGTTTAAGTATAAATATTAAAAAACAAATAAAGGATAATTAAAAATGGAAGCTGTTATTCTCGCAGGCGGTGAAAATAAAAGATTCCCTTTTGTAAAGAGCTTTATAGAAATTAATAAAAAAAGAATTATAGATTCCAATATAGAATTGCTTAAAAAATTTTTTGATAGAATATTCATAAGCACAAATAACCCAGAACTTTATTTTTATCTTGGTTTACCAATGATTGGAGATGTCATTAATTCAAGAGGACCAATGACTGGAATCTATTCAGTTTTAAAAAATCCTGATATAAATGAAATATTTGTTGTAGGATGTGATATGCCTTTTATAAATAAAAAGTTGATACAATTTATCCTTAAAAGATGGAATAATGATTGGGATTCGGTTATCCCTCTCTTTAATGGCAAACCCCAGCCTCTTTTGGGCATTTATTCAAAGAGAGTTGCAAGTAAAATGGAAACTGCTATAAAAAATAACCAGAAAAGTTTGATAGCTTTTTTAAATAAGATTAAAGTGCTGTTCATTAAAGAAGGAGAGGTGAAGGAAATAGATCCAGGTGGTAGGTCATTTGTTAATATTAACACCTTAGAAGAATTTAAAAAAGAAATAGGAGGAAGAGAATGTTTGGTCTAAGCATGCAAGAGTTGGTAATTATTCTAATAATTATTCTTGTGCTTTTCGGTGCTACAAGATTACCTCAGATTGGAAGTGGAATAGGGCAAGCAATAAGAAATTTCAAGAAAAGCGTGAGAGAGGCTGAGGAAATTGATGTAACACCTAAAAAAGAGAATACCAAAGATAAAAAGAAAGAAGAAATAGAAAAAGAAGACAGTGCATAGAGGAGCTATTGCAGAGATAAATTTATCAGCGATAGCGCACAATCTCCAGACCGTAAAAAATCTTGTTAAAGATCGTCCTGTAATTGCAGTAGTAAAGGCAGATGCTTATGGACATGGTGCGGTTGAGGTGTCAAAAAGTTTGCTTAAAGAAGGAATTTCTTGCCTTGCCGTTGCCTTCACAAATGAAGCCTTAGAACTAAGAAACGCTAGCATTAAAGCACCTATCATTGTATTATTTGATAAGAGGGAAATAAAGGATTTTTTCAAATGGAATCTCATACCTGTAATCCATAACATGGATACTGCAATCTATTTGAATGAAGAAGCAAAAAAACAACGTAAACGTATAAAAGTTCATGTTAAGATTGATACCGGAATGGGCAGGCTTGGATTATGTGGAAAAGATGTTATTCATGACTTGATCAAGATAGGGAAAATGTCAGGGATTGAATTGGAAGGGATCTTAAGTCATTTTTCTGAAGCTGATTTATTTGATAGGACATATGCAGATATTCAGTTAAAACGTTTCAGAAAAATATGCAAAACGGTTTCTAATACATTGAAAAAAAATCTTTTCATACATATAGCAAATAGTGCAGCCGTCATATCATATAAAGATGCCTACCTTGATGCTGTAAGACCTGGAATAATGCTTTACGGATATTCACCAATATCAAGAAGGTACGATTCTCAGATAAGAAATGGTGAACATATCATGCATGGCCTCATTCCTGCAATGACGGTCAAGACAAATATTCTATATATTAGAAAAGTACCAAGAGGAACACCGATAAGCTATGGCAGAACATTCATAACCAAAAGGGATAGTAAAATAGGAATTGTTCCTGTGGGATATGCTGATGGATATAACAGATTATTTTCTAATAATGCAGACATGCTTGTAAGAGGAAAAAGAGTCCCAGTCATCGGAAGGGTCTGTATGGATTTAACAATGATTGATCTGACAGATGTTAAAAATGTTTTAGAAGGCGATGAAGTGGTCATTCTGGGACAGCAAAAAAACGAGATAATAGATGCTAATGAACTTGCACAAAGAGCTAATACAATCCCATATGAAATCCTAACCTCTCTTGGCAGTAAATCAAAGAAGATATATGTTTAAATTCATTGAAATAATAGGGAGAATAATTGTTAAATTTTCGGAATCTCTTGGTCAGATAATAATTTTATTCTTTAATTTATCAAAACATTTATTTTATCCACCGTTTGAAGTGAGAAATACCTTTAAACAGATGCTCGAGATAGGAGTTAAGTCATTACCAGTTGTTTTAATAACAGCTGTTTTTACAGGAATGGTTTTTGCCCTGCAGACATATACAGGATTCAAAAGATTTGGTGCTGAAGCACTGGTGGGAACAGTGGTAGCACTTTCTATGACAAGGGAACTGGGGCCTGTTCTTACAGGTCTTATTGTTGCTGGTAGGGCTGGTGCTGCAATGGCAGCAGAGCTTGGGACAATGAGAGTAACAGAACAGATAGATGCTCTCGAGACATTAGCTACTAATCCTATAAAATATTTAATCGTACCAAGATTCATAGCAGGAGTCTTTATGTTGCCTGCACTTTCAACCATCGCTGATATAACAGGTATTCTTGGCGGTTATTTTATTACAGTTGGAATTTTTGAAACAAGTTCTATAGTTTACTGGAAAAGAACCTGGGATTATCTGGAGGTTAGTGATATATATAATGGGTTGATAAAAGCAGGTTTTTTTGGTGCAAGTATCTCATTGATAAGTTGCTACAAAGGTTTTTATACTTCTGGTGGAGCTGAAGGTGTTGGGAAGGCAACTACTGGAGCGGTAGTCCTATCATCTATGACAATACTAATATCCGATTATTTTCTTTCTGCGTGGTTATTTAAATGATAGAAATTGTAAATTTACACAAGTCTTTTAATAATAATCACGTTTTGAGAGGAGTAAATCTGAAGATTGAAAAGGGTGAAAGTATGGTGGTTATAGGAGGTAGTGGTTCAGGTAAAAGTGTACTATTGAAAAATATTATCGGTATATTAAGACCAGATGAAGGTAAGATATTTGTCGATGGAATTGATATAACATCACTAAATGAGAACGAACTTTATGAAGTAAGGAAAAAGTTCGGTATGCTATTTCAGATGTCTGCACTTTTTGACTCAATGAGTGTCTGGGAAAATGTAGGTTTTTCACTTCTTAGACACAAAAAGATGAAACCAGAAGATGTTAAATCAGAAGTAATAGAAAAATTGAAACTTGTAGGCCTTGTTGGAGTTGAGAATTTAATGCCTTCCGAGCTCTCAGGAGGAATGAAAAAACGTGTAGGTTTAGCAAGAGCGATAGCTCATGAGCCCGAGATACTCCTTTATGATGAACCTACAACAGGATTAGACCCTATCATGGCAGATGCTATAAATGAACTAATAATAGAGATGAAACAGCGTCTATCTGTAACGTCTGTTGCAATAACACACGATATGAATAGTGCATATAAGATTGCTGACAAAATTGCTATGTTGTATGAAGGAAAAATAGTTGAGATAGGGACTCCTGAAGAGATAAAGAATACAAAGAATGCTATTGTAAAACAGTTTATTACAGGTAGTGCAATAGGACCTATAAAAATTGAAGGGGTACATTATGAAAGGAATTTCAACTGAACTCAAGGTAGGTTTATTTGCAGTTGCTGTTATTTTAATTTTGTCTTTTATGACTTTTAAAGTGGGGGGTATTGATTGGTTAAAAAAAGAAGGTTATATAATTTATATTTATTTTCAGAATATCGCGGGACTTGATGAAAAGACAAAGGTAAAGGTTGCTGGTGTTAATGCAGGGCTTATAGATAAAATTGAATTGCATGAAGGTATGGCAAAATTGACTGTTAGAATAGCTCCTGATATAAAACTATTCAGTGATGCAAGTGCATCGATCAAAGCAGCCGGTCTTCTTGGAGATAAATATCTTGATATAAAGACAGGCTCTGTAGAACCAGTTTTAAAAAATGGTGATACCTTGAAGAATGTCAGTGAAATAGTAGATCTTGATGATCTGACACGTAATCTTACAGCAGTTTCTGGAAATATAAATATACTCGCAAAGTCGCTTATTGAAAGTATAGGTACAGAAGAATCTAAAGACGCACTTAGGAAATCTATCGTTAACCTTAAAGATATAACAGAAAGTCTGAAAGAAACAATTGATGTGAATGATCAGAAATTAAGGACAGCACTTGACAATATTAATAAATTAGCCTCTTCTATAAATGATTTAGTAGATAAAAATAGGGAATCTGTAACAACAGCAGCAAGCAATATTAAAGATTTTTCTGATTCACTAAAAAAAGAAGGACCTACACTTGTTGCGAATCTTAATAAAGCAGCAGCCGAATTGAAAGCCATGATAGAAGAAAACAGACCTCAAATCAAAAAAGTGACTGAGTCAATAGATCAAATTGCTAAAAAGATAGATAAGGGAGAGGGCACACTCGGCAAATTGATTCAGGATGATAGTCTCTATAAATCTGTAACAAAAGCAGCAGATGGAATTGAGAAGACTGTATCTGCTGTTGAGCGTTTCAGAACATTTTTGACTTTTCAGGGAGAATATCTTACAGAACCAAAAGACTCAAAAGGTTATTTTTATTTAACCCTTAAACCAAAACCTGAAAAATATTATATACTTGGCATAGTAAGTGACCCTGTAGGAAAAGTAACCACTACTAAGACTGTAAAGACAACAGAAACTGGGACATTCAAAGTGAAGAAAGAGGAGATTGAAGATAGGTTGGAGTTTACAGCACATTATGCCATGCGATATAAGGATGTTGCATTAAGGCTCGGTTTTACAGAGAGTACTTTTGGAGCTGGAACAGACTTTTTTTTCAATAAAGACAAAGGTAGAATAACCGCAGATATATGGGATTTTGACAGCGATGAAGAATACTCAAAAAGTCCTCATCTAAGAGTGGGGCTTGATTACTTTTTGTTTAAAAATTTATTTATAAGTGCTGGTGCTGATAATATACTTAATGAAAGATGGCGTGGGGCATATGCCGGCGTAGGGTTAAGGATTGAGGATGAAGACCTAAAGTATCTTTTTGGAACGCTACCGAGGATATCACCATAACATTTTACGAACCAGCCATTTTGAGGCAGTGTTTGAAGAATATAAATCTATGTGCTTGCAATGATGAGCAAATAGAACAATTGATTTGATTGTCTCTAAATTTTTGTAAAAACTTCAAAGAGAGGAGGTGAAGTCAGTGAGAATTCCTTTTATGAAACAAATTTCTTGGTATCTTGTAATAATAATGTTTCTTTTAGGAATCGCTCCAAAAGTTGATGCAGGGCTTGCACCTTCAGAATTATTATATATTACTAATTATGACCGTACTGCTGACTTAGAGAAGATTCAAAAATCACTCGAGCTAAAAGCTGTTAGTGAAAGATTGAAGCAATTTGGTTTAACAAGAGACGAAATACAGAGCAGACTTTCAATGCTAAGTGATCACCAGATACATCAGATTGCCTTACAACTCGATAATCTGAAGATAGGACAGGATGATGCCCTGGGTGTGATTATAGCTATACTTATAATTACGATTCTTATTGTTATATTATTAAAGCTTACTGGCCACAGAGTTATTGTTACAAGATAAAAAATTTGTCAATCAAACATCTCAGATTTTTTGGAACCCTAACTATACCCTCCTTTTAAAGGGAGGGTGTAGTTTTATTTCTTATTAAATTAATTTTGTTATTCTCTAACCCATATTATTCATGAAAAATATGGCAGATGCAGTATTTGGGCGGTTTTAAATTCTTTCGAAGAAAGAATTTTTCTCGGAGGCTCGATGGATATCGAACCGAGAATGAGAAAGAATACTGCGTCTGCCAAGTATCTATAAGTTTATGAATAAAGTGGGCTAAAGATCGGTAAGTATGTTTGATAAGCAAGCCTATACATATAAATTTTTAATTTTCATAGTGTTGTCATTAACATCTTGTATTCCTATTAACACGATTCCTGATAAAAGTCAGAATAAAATAATTTATAATGTTCCCTTTTTTCCACAGGATATTTATAAATGTGGACCTGCATCACTTGCCAGTGTGTTAAATTATTTCGGGATTAATGTGTCACCTGAGGATATAGCAGATGAAATATTCAGCAGAGGTGCAAGAGGAACTTTAACCGTTGATATGGTTTTATATGCAGAAAAGAAAGGCATGTTTGTTAAACAATACAGCGGAAACCTGGATGACATAAGACAGAATATTGACTCTAATAATCCATTTATCGTTCTGGTTGATTATGGTATATATTTTTATCAAAAAAGTCACTTTATGGTTATCGTTGGCTATAATGAAAAAGGTGTAATTGTAAATTCGGGAAGGAAAAAAGAACACTTTATATCTTATGATGATTTTTCAAGGATATGGAAACGAACAAACTTCTGGACACTGCTAATAAAGAACAAAAGTTAATTATTAAATTAGAAATTATTCCAAAATTTACCAATAAATATCTTAGACATCTAATAATCATGCTATCGCAAGTACCCCGAATGTTTTTTGGGTGCTTGGAAATATCGTATGAATGAAAAGATTGTTTCGTTACATTGTTATGATAATTTTTATCGCTGGTTGTGGGTTATGTTAAGATGTTCAATTAGCATCATATTTTCATTTCTGATATTGTCGTGTTCATTTCCAAGAATAATTATCCTGAATGATCCTTTAAGTCCAGAGGAACATCTGAATCTGGGTGTTATATATGAAAGAAAAGGAGAATTCGATAATGCATTGAAAGAATATTATACGGCATCGAAAAAATTGCCATTAGCCTATCTCTATTTAGGGAATATCTATTTTCAGAAGAATGACTATAAAGAAGCAGAGAAATACTATAAAAAGGCTCTAAAAAAAGGGGTTGAAAATGGAGATTTATATAATAATCTCGCATGGCTTTATTATACGAAAGAGATGAATCTTGAAGAGGCAGAAGGGCTTGTATTAAAAGCTCTTCAGATAAATCCAGAAAAGAGTGATATCTATAAGGATACACTCGAGAAAATAAGAATTAGAAGACAGAGTAGAAAATAAAAATTAATGCGGAAATTAATTATCTTACCGATCACTGTAACAGTGCTTCAGGTTCTCGAATCAAGCATTATTGTTACAGGTCCGTCATTGATAAGATGAACCTGCATAAATTCTCCAAAAGCACCTGAGGCAACTTTTAGGTTAAAATCTTTTAAACGTTTAATAAATTCGAGATATATTTTTTCTGCTTTGAAAGGCTCTTCAGCATTGTCAAATGAAGGACGGTTACCCTTTTTACAATCTGCAGCAAGCGTAAACTGAGAAACAACTAAAATCTCACCGTTTATATCCTGAACAGAAAGATTTAACTTTCTCTCTTTGTCTTCAAAAATCCTCAGATTTGTAACCTTTTTGACAATATAATCCATATCTTTTTCTGTATCGCCTTTGATAACACTAAAAAAGACTAATATCCCCTTGCCAATTTCTGATACAACTTTGTTTTCAACAGCAACACTCGCATTTAAAACACGCTGAATTAGTGCTTTCATGTATTATCTCCGAGATTTAAATTAATACCACATCATTGCTTCAAAATCAGGTGTTGGTACTGTGATTGAAATATAACCTCTGAATGGACATCTCTCAATTTCTTCGCTGTTTTTTAATATAGATATAGACAGTTGTATTTCATCTTTCTCAACAGCCTTAAGTTCGTGAAAGGGAAGTGCCATTTCCATAATATCATTTATAGCTATATCTTGAATATCTTTAGATTTTACCCATTTCTCATTTAACCTTTCAAAAAGTTCTGCTTTTACTTGAGGCTTCAATGAAACGATTATCTTGAGTAATGCTGGTTTATCAATCTCAATACATAATCTTATATCATCATAAAGTTCAGAGAAGGGGATAGCAGGATCTATGCGCAGGAAAAGGGTTTCTTTATTGAAGCCATAAAAAATAACAGAAAGGATACTTTCAGTCCTGTGCATACTACCACCAAATTTTTTGACTTCCAGATAAGCGCCCTGGTACCATTCATAATAACTCGTTACAAACCCATCGATTTTTGGTTCGATGAAACCCCTAATATTAACCTTCGGAGAGACGCTTCGATCTTCTTGAAGAATAGGGATAAATAGAAATCCAGGAATATCTTTACCAATTACTTTATACACCTTCATGAGATTAAATCTGAAAAGTTCATCAAAATCTTTTTGTGTATCTGTCGTATGTTCATCTCCATACCACCAATTCCAGTCGCTTCCTTCTGCAATGTATATACATTTCCATGCCTCTGAAATATCTTTTTCTGGGTGTAATTTCTGAAAATTATCAAGTTCCTCACGTGTCTCTGTTAGATAATCCCAGGCGGTATTATCCTCCTCGTGACCTATCCATATAGAATAATTCGCATTTATCCATGACCCTGCATGAAGTTTTGATAGAATAGTACCTTTATCAATTGAATTGATATATTCAGAGATCGTTAATGTCTTTAATCTGGATTCCTTCGATAAACCTTCATACAGATATTTGAGAAAGTCTTGTCCATCGTTTTTGTAATATTCCCATGCATTTTCACCATCGAGTATAATCGGTATCAGATGAGGTTTACTCTTTGGCATTAATTGGTATATATGAATAAGCCTTTTGATAAAATCATCTGCGGCATCTTTTGCATTCCATTTAGAATATACAAAACCTATAAGATCTGAAAGAAGGTGATCTCTGAATACAATTGAAACATTCTCAAATATATAAGGTTTGTATAAGAGATCAGGTTCAATTATATTCCTTGATGAATCTCTGAAATGTTTTCCCAGAGATGCTGAAAGAATATCTTCGTCTGTAGCAATCCATAATAGACCTTCTTTGGATATAATGCGAAGGACATCTTCACTTACTGAACCTTCTGATGGCCACATGCCACAAGGTTTACATCCAAAAAGATTTTCAAAATACTCCAGACCCATTTTGATATGTTTTTGAGCGTCTTCAGGATGTGAAAATCTTTTTTGAGGAAGACGTACATCTGGCATTGCTATTTTTGCAGAATTTGTATCACAAAGTAATGGAAGAATAGGGTGGTAGAAAGGTGAAAATGATATTTCGATTTGTCCCTTATCAGCCATTTCTTTATATTTTGGAACTATTTTTTTCAATATGTCGATTTGTTTAGAAATGAGTATCTGTTTTTCCTCTTCTGTAAAGCCTCTTCCTTTTTCGACAAGCATAGAAAGAAAAGAATCTTGTTTTCTGAAAAGCGGGTCTATCCAGCATAAATTGAAAAGCACCTGAAGATCGAGAAAATCATTATTATTGAAATATTTTGCAATACGAATGAGGTCACTCTTAGAAAGATGAAATCCTCTTTTTGTTAGCAGTTCATAATATCTTGGGAATGGTTTTATCATATTATCCCAATTTGCAAGAAAAAAATTCTCCAGTAAAAATACCTTCTCATTATCATTAAGTTCAGAGGTTTTTTTAATGGTTAAATTGAGAAATAAGTCTATAGCTCCATTCTCTGTATAATCGTTTATCTGTTCGAGCAGGGAAGGGGTAATATTAAAATTCTGTCTTATATCCTGGAATTCGCTCAGTATTTCAAGCATATCAAGATAGTCTTTAGTACCGTGAAGGCGAACCCATGGAAGTCTATAAACTCTTGTAAATGGATCTTTGTAAAACGGCTGGTGCATATGCCAGAGGAAAGAAATATAGAGCGGATTATCGGTCATATTGAAAAATATATTCGTCCGGTTTTGCTAAACCATATTCCTCTCTGGCATATTTTTCTATATAAAAAGGATCTTCCTTAAACAATTTAATCTGAGTTCTATATTGCTTATTTTCAAGTTCTATACCCTTAATCTCGGCTGACAATTGATTATGTTTTTTTATTAGTTCTGTATATCTAATAATTCCCATATCTCCAAAGAGTAGGCTGACAAAAAGATAAATGAAGCTGAGCATAATGATTGTGTAAAAGATGAGCCTCTTCTTTTTTCTTTCATTGTAAACTTTTTTTCTTAAAAGATTAACTGGTGTTTCCATTACAATACATTATAAAATGCTTTTTCATATTTGTACATATTTCTATTTACTTAAATATGCTGATAAACATGTTTCAAAAATTTCTCTTTTAATAGTTCTTCAGCTTTACTTATATCAAGAGGCTTATCAATAATTTCAGCCCTTTTAGATACATGCTGAAGGGTTGCCTCTAAAAATATCTTGAAATTATGAATTTTTTCAAAAATCTTATTATCAGATAATTCTGACGATAAAAGAAATTCATGGAAGAAATTTGAAAACTCATCATAGTCATCATATCTAAGTAATTTAAAAGTTGTTTCTTCAAAATAATGCATAAAAATTTTTGCTGATTCAAGAATTGAAGGAAAAATATCAGGAAGGCTCCTGGTATTTTCTAAAAGTGAAAGCAATCTGAGAAGCAAGTAGATATCCTCTCTTAATTTAAGAGATTGTGTTAGCTTGGTAGAAAAGCTTTCAAATATCTCATGCCCTTGAATCGAAGGATCCAGAGCTTGAGAAAGCTGAACTATACACTGTTCAACAAGATTTTTTAAAATACCATGGCTATTTTCTATTTTACCCCTGAATTGTTGCGGAGCTTTTTTTCTAAAAATTTCCTTCAATTCCTGCAGATAAACTCTTTTAGTTTCCATAGAGAATTGATAAGAAATTGATTTAATTACAGATTGAAGGTTTTTATCCTTTATGGAAATTAAATTTTTATTTAAAAATTTGTGAAAAGCATTAAACTCTGAACGTAACATTATTAACAACAAGCATGAATAATCCATTGAAATCGGATATTGACTTTTAATATCAATATGGCTTAAATATCTCAGAAAACGAAAGAGAGATATAAAAATCATTGAAATATATCTTTTGATTTCTCTGTTCTGTATGGATTTAACGATATTTGAAATTTTTTGATTTTCTATTCTGTCAAAATTTCCATGAAATTTTTTTTTGAACGGATTAAAGAAAACGTTTCCTCTAATCTCCTTACCAATAATTTCTCCTAAATATTTAAAACCCATGTAGGATAATTTATCTGATTTAAGAATATCGGTAATTATCCCTTTGAGATTGATGAATGAATCATATAATAGATATAATCCTTTTTCAGGATTATCTTGTTTATATAGTTCTTCTTTAAGGATATCTCTTACATGATCATTAAGAAATTTTGCTTCAGTAAATTTTGAAAACCAGTAAGAATTTCTTTTCTCTTCCGGAATAACCGATTCTATTATACTGAGTATCCTCAAGATTATATTCCTTACTGCAGTTAGCTCTTCATAAAAATTTCTGCATGAAAGGTCTTCATGTGAAATAGGATGATTTTCAATGGAGAAAAATCTGTCAAGAGCTCTGAGAAGAACATCGAGCTCAGAGAAGAGTTCTTTTTGGAATTTTAATGTAGTATAGCTCTGACTATTTAGACTTTTATCTTCGCTCATTGTTTCTTTATAATATGTATGGCTTCATGATAAATGGCCCTTGCAGCTTCCATAAATCCTTCTGAAAGAGTAGGGTGTGCATGAATAGTTTCAGCTATATCTTTTGTTTTAAGTCCCATTGTGATTGCCAGTGATGCTTCATGAATAAGCTCGGATGCGTGTGGGCCTATGATGTGAACCCCTAAGACCTTGTCAGTTTTTTCGTCTGAAATAATTTTAATAAATCCTTCAATTTCACTGATAGTATGTGCTTTGGCAATAGCCCTGAAATGAAAAATTCCTGTCTTAATCTTTAAGCCTTTTTCTTCTGATTGTTGTTCCCTGAGACCAACTGAAGCTATCTCAGGTGAGGTGTATATTACTGATGGTACAGCACTATAATCTATTTTTTTATTAAAACCTGAAATATTTTCTGCAGCTATAATTCCCTCTTTTGAAGCAACATGCGCAAACATGTATCCTCCTGTAACATCACCAATAGCATATACATTTTGTATATTTGTTTCCATTTTTCGATTTACAATAATTTCACCATTGCTTCCAATGTTTATTCCTATTTTTTCAAGCCCTATATTGTTGCTATTAAGTGATCTCCCTACGGATATAAGCACTTTTTCTGCAATTTCTTTTTTCCCATTCGAAAGGAATAAATGAACATTATCATCATAAATATCAACTTTTTCAGCTTTTGTATTTAAATGAAGGGTTATGCGTTTTTTCTTAAGCTCTCTTTCAAAAAGTTTTGATATATCAATGTCTTCAGTTGGCAAAACCCTTGAAAGCATCTCAATGATTGTTACATCAGAGCCAAGTTCTCTATATAAACATGCAAATTCACAACCTATGACACCAGCGCCAATAATAACAATTTTTTTAGGAATTTCAGAAATATTCAGCGCTTCATCACTTGAGATTATTCTTTTGCCATCAAATGGAATATATGGTAATTCATATGGTCGTGAGCCCGTAGCAATGATTATTTTTTCTGCCTCTATTGTTTCTTCTGAATCATCCTGAAGGACGACTTGAATTTTACTGGGGGATATGATCATCCCTCGCCCTTTTTTTAGGATTATCCCCCAACTCTTAAATAAATTTTTGATGCCATTTATCTGCGTATTTACAATTTTATTTTTTCTTTCTATTATTTTTGATAAATTTGGAACAATCTTACCGTGAAGTTCTAACCCATATTCTTCTAATCTGCGGGTCTTAGATAAAATTTCTGCAGAGGCAATAAATGATTTAGTTGGGATGCAGCCCCAATTGAGACATGTTCCGCCGACTTCTTTTTCCTCTATTACAGTAACATGTGCTCCGAGTTGGGCAGAGCGTATTGCTGCAACATAGCCTCCAGGCCCGGTACCGAGAATAGCCAATTTCATTTTGATTCTTCTTCAATATACTTAGCATATTCTGTTGAGTCCATAAGGTCGTCGATTTCTGATAAGTCATCAAGCTTTATTACAGCTATCCAGCCTTTTCCATAAGGGTCTTCATTTATTGTTTCAGGAGCTTCTGCAAGTTCTTCATTTACATCAATGACCCTTCCAGTAACAGGAGATAATAATGAAGATGTAGTTTTAGTAGATTCTATCTCTCCAAGCTCACTGTTTGCTTCAACATCCATATCTATTTCTGGAAGATCAATATATACTATATCTCCTAAAGATTCCTGAGCATAATCAGTAATCCCAATTGTTGCTTTTTTACCAGAAACCTTTATCCATGTGTGTTCTTTATGATATTTCAAATCATCGGGGTTCATTTATTCCTCCTTTAAAATTTTTTAACTCAATTTTCTTATCATAGGTTTTTCCTCTTTGTCAAGGAAGTTCATATATTTGACAGATTTTTATATAAATTTTTATAATTGTTAGTTAATATTCATTTATCAATATGAAAATATATATACCTGAAATACCATTAGAAGGTTTAGATATTGATTTAGAGGAAAGGGCAGAAATCAACAATTTTGTTGTTCCTGTCAGTGCTAAACTTAAAATACAAAAAGTAGGCACTGAGATTATTGTCAAAGGTAGTCTGATATCTGATGTAATGCTTCAATGCAGCAGATGTCTGAAAGATTTTAGCATGAGGACATTAATTAATGTAGACGTCATGTATCATCCTGTTGAAGAGTTGATAGAAGAAGAAACATATGAAATAAAGACTAATGAACTTGATATGGATTTTTATTCAGGAGAAGAACTTGATATCATGAATCTTATAAATGAACAGATTGTGCTGAATATACCGATGAAACCCCTATGTTCAGAAACTTGTAAGGGTATTTGTATTAATTGTGGCACGGATCTAAATGAAGACATTTGTAAATGCAGGACATCTGCTATCGATCCGAGGTTTGAATCTTTAAAACTATTTCTTAAGGAATAAATATCACAAAAATATTTTAATATCTGAAAGGAGTAAGAATTGGCAAATCCAACACACAGACATACCCGATCAAGAAGGGATAAACGAAGAGCTAACTGGAAAGGGCAAATCCCTAATCTTAGTCTATGCCCGGACTGTAATGAATTGAAATTGCCTTTTAAGGTGTGTACTCATTGCGGATCATATGATGGACGCAAAGTTCTTGAAATTGTTGAAAAGGAAGCATGAGAATTGCTCTGGATGCTATGGGTGGGGATTATGCCCCAGAAGTTAATATTGAAGGTGCTGTAGAGACAGTTAATAATTCTCAAGATATTCAGATTATTCTTGTTGGTGATGAATTACTTTTGAAACAACAGCTTGAGACTAAAAGATATCCTCAACATCGTATCTCAATAATAAATGCCTCCCAGACAGTAAAGATGGAAGAATCTCCTTCTTTTGCTATCAGAAAGAAGAGGGATTCATCAATCAGAGTTGGGATTGAATTAGTCAAAAGAGGCGAGGCAGATGGTTTTGTAAGTGCAGGGCATTCTGGAGTTATTATGGGTACAGCATTGTTAGTATTAGGGGCATCCCCTGCTGTAGATAGACCTGCAATAGCTGCAATAATGCCTACTCTGAAAGCTCCTTTTGTACTTATTGACGCAGGTGCAAATCTGCACTGCAAACCATTAAATCTTCTCCAGTTTGCATTAATGGGAAGTGTATATTGCAAAACAATACTTGGAAGATCAGACCCGCGGGTTGTTCTTATAAGTACAGGTGAAGAGGATACAAAGGGAAATTTGTTGACAAAAGAGACTTTTAAGCTATTAAAAGAAGCAGACATAAATTTTGCAGGGAATGTTGACGGAAAAGATATATTTACAGGTGATTACGATGTTATTGTCTGTGATGGCTTTACAGGTAATGTCATTTTGAAAACTAGTGAGGGGCTTGCTGATGCCCTTATTAGAATGATTAAAATAGAAGTTGCAAATCTGACAGCTGGCAGAATCGGCTATCTTTTAATGAAACCCGCTCTAAGGAATTTTAAAAAGAAAACAGATTATGATGAGTATGGAGGCGCACCATTATTAGGAATAAATGGAACTTGTATAATAAGTCATGGGAGATCTACTGCTAAGGCAATCAAAAATGCAATCAGAGTAGCTTCTGACTTTGCTAAAAAGAAGGTGTATGAAGTAATATCATCTTCTATAGAAAAGGGTCATGATAGAAATGAAGGAACGAAGATTGCGAAGTAGGATCATTTCTACGGGTTCATATCTTCCTGAAAAGGTATTGACAAATTTTGATTTAGAAAAAATGGTTGATACCTCTGATGAATGGATAACCGAAAGAACTGGAATAAAAGAGCGTAGAATTGCTGAAGAGAATCAGTCTGCTTCAGATCTTGCATATGAGGCATCCAAATTAGCTATCGAGAGGGCGTCAATAAAAGCTGAAGATATTGATTTGATTATTGTAGCGACAGTAACAGGGGATATGCCCTTTCCCTCCACAGCATGTTTTTTACAAAACAAGCTTAATGCAGTCAATGCAGCTGGATTCGATATAAATGCAGCCTGCTCTGGTTTCATATATGCACTTTATACCGCAGACAGTTTTATAAGGGCAGGATCAAATGAAAGAATCCTTGTAGTAGGAACCGAAGTATTATCGAAGATTACTGATTGGGAGGATAGAACAACCTGTGTAATTTTTGGTGATGGAGCGGGTGCTGTAATTATTGAACCAACTTTTGAAGACCGGGGAATACTATCTGCACATATAGCTTCTGATGGAAAGATGTGGCAACTTCTGAATATACCTGGTGGAGGATCAAGTAATCCGACATCAATAGATACCGTTAAACAAAGGATGCATTATATAAAGATGAAAGGCAATGAGACATTTAAAATTGCTGTTAGAACTTTGGAAGATCTTGTTTTAAAAACCCTTGAAGAAAATAATCTTGATGCATCACAAATTTCTTTGCTTATTCCACATCAGGCAAATCTAAGAATAATACAGGCAACAGCAGACCGTTTGGGAATTCCATTATCAAAAGTGATTATTAATCTTGACAGATATGGTAATACATCGGCTGCTTCTATACCTATAGCTCTCGATGAGGCTGTAACATCAGGAAAAGTTAAGGAAGGAGATTATATAGTTATTGAGGCATTTGGTGGAGGGCTTACTTGGGCATCAGCACTAATAAAATGGTAATTTCCTTTTATCTATATCAAGAAGTTGTCTTATTGAAGTGAGAAGCTCAATACTTTCAAAGGGTTTTTTCAGGAACTTGTCAATTTTTGCATCTTTAATATTTTCATCGCTGTAACCAGAAACTACAATTATTTTTATTTCAGGTTTTATTTTTCTTAGATGTTTTATAAGATCATTTCCTTCCATAAGGGGCATAATTACATCAGTAATAACAAGAGGTATTTTACTTGAGAAATTCTGAAAAATATCAATTGCTATTAATGAGTTACTTGCAGCCATGACACTATAACCATGTGTTTCAAGAATGTCTTTAATATAATTCAAAACATCTTTATCGTCATCAACAACAAGGATATTTTCATCCCCTATGACTGAAGAAGGTTTTGGCTTTTCTAATCTATAAATAAATTTTTCCGAGATTGGGAAATAAATATCAAAAGTTGTCCCTTTGTTTAATTCACTTTGTACAGTAATATATCCCTTATGATCCTTTACAATTCCATATACACTTGCAAGTCCAAGTCCTGTACCCCGTCCCTTTTCCTTTGTGGTAAAGAATGGATCGAATATCTTGTTGATTATATCTTTGGGAATTCCGCAGCCTGTATCAGCAATGGTCAGAACCGCATATTTACCAGATTCAACATAGGCTGGAATATTTTGTCTGTCTGATTTATTAATTTCTAAAACACTTGTTTTTATTGAAATAAGACCACCGTCAGGCATAGCATCTTTAGAATTTACCATAAGATTCATTATGACTTGCTCAAGCTGGTTTGGGTCACCTTCAATTACAGGATTGTTATTGCAAAGATTAATTTTTAGTCCTATTCTCTTGTTAAGAACACCTTCAAAAAGTTTTACAGAGTCATTAACAACATCATTCAGATTTAAAGGTAATATTTCATGTGATTCTCTTCGTGCAAAACTTAATAATTTTGAAACCATAATTCCTGCTTTTCGTGCTGAACTTTCAATATTTCTAACGCGCTGCTTTGATGTTTCGTCAAGATCACTATATTCAAGCAACAACTCTGAATATCCAAGTATAGCAGTTAGTATATTGTTAAAGTTATGTGCAATTCCTCCTGCGAGAACACCCACTGATTCCATTTTTTGTGAGTGCATGAGCTGTTCCTGCATCTTTTTCTTCTCAGTAATATCCCTATAAAAAGATTGGATATATGTTTGACCTTCAATCTCTATTCGGTTTGAACTAATTTCCAGAAGGACTTTTTCTCCATCTTTTCTAAAATGCTCTGTTTCGTAAACAAGCGAAGCTCCATCAAGTATTTTTGTTAGACGTTCGTTAAGCTTTTCTTTTTCTCCTTTAACTTCAAGTAGTCCGATATTTACCCCAATCAAAGTATCTTTTTCGAATCCATGAAGTTCACATGCTTTTTGATTAGCATTAACTATTACCCCATTTCTGTCAAGAACAATAATACCATCGGTTGCATGATCAAATATTGATCTGTGCCATTTTTCAGAAATCGAAAGCTCCTTGGTACGTTCTTGCACCAATTCTTCAAGGTGGGAAGAGTATTGTTCAAGTTTTTGTTTTTCTTGATTTAGTTCATATTGCAGGCTGAGCTCAGTTGTTAGTCTATTCTGATTAAGGACTCGGATAATTATTGTCACAGAAGCTGTCGATAATAAAAACGCATTGTTGTTTATAAAGGCTTGCAAATTCGAAATATTATCGAAAAGAATGATTGGAATAAAATATATAGAATAAGCTATAGCAACTATAAATATAGCTGTTTTGAGAAAACATGGGATAAAACCAAGCACAAAAACAAGAGTCAATACAATTCCCGCATAATATGTTGATTGATGTCCTCCCGAAGATAATATCATAAGCTCTACAGTTGCAGACGTTAAGAAGGTGCTAAAGATTATGATAAAGTTTTGTAATTTTTTGTTTAAATATTTTCTATTGATGAAAAACAATATGAGCATTAAAAAAGAACATATAAATCTGTATAATAGAAACTTTGTAGCATTTTCCGGAGCAACAAATCGGTCAAGGATGTTTAGAAAAGTTATAACAAAAGCTCCTAAAACAAGACCAACAGACAACCAGAAATTCGTTATTTTTGTTAATTCTTGTTCAATGTATTTATTTTTATCTTGATCTATATCTTGATCTATATCCATAACTAAAAACTTACTTTTTATAACTTATAAAGATTAATTAATTGCTTTTATTTTACAATCAATTCTTTTGATAAGTCTATAATTTGCTTTACAGTAGAGATCTGTGGTATATCTTCGTCACGTATAGAAACCTTAAACTTTTTCTCAAGGGCTACGATAATCTCAATAGCTTTAATTGAATCAATTTCCAAGTCTGTAGCAAGATTAGATTCAAGTTTGATTTCATCTTCTTCCTTCCCTGAGACTTCTGAGATTATTGATATGATTTCTTTTTCTAATGTATTAATCATTTATTTTTCTCCAAAGGTGATAAATTTTTTCAAAACAAGACAGGCATTGTTCCCGCCAAATGCAAAAGAGTTATTCAAGGCTATTGTCACTTTGTATTCTCTTGGATTGTTTACTACACAGTTAATGTCACATTCAGGATCAGGGGTTTCGAAGTTAATCGTTGGAGGTATGATATCATTCTTAACTGTGAGTGCGCATGAAACTGCCTCAAGTGCTGATGCAGCTCCCATAGCATGCCCAAGCATGGATTTTATAGAGCTAACAGGAATTTCTTTATACCTTGTGCCAAAAACCTCTTTTATCGCTGCAGATTCTGCTTTATCATTTGTAGGGGTGCCTGTGCCATGTGCGTTTATATAATCAACATCCTCTCTTTGAATTCCTGATTCAGACATTGCTTTTAACATGCACCGGACGATTCCTTCAACAGAAGGTTGGGTCATATGTTGAGCATCACAGCTCAGTCCATATCCTAAGACTTCGGCATAAATAGAAGCACCTCTTAACATAGCATTTTCAAGAGATTCCAATACAACTATAGCTGATCCCTCTGCAACCATCATCCCTTTTCTATTTTTATCAAATGGCTGACATTTTTCAGGTGCAACAGCCTTAAACTGATTAAAGCCCGTAAAAGAAATTCTCGAGAAAGGGTCTGATGCACCAGCAAATACTATGTCAGCTTTTTTCATGCGAATTAAATCAAACCCATATCCTATTGCATAATTCCCGGCCGCACAGGCTGTTGAGAACATGAAATTTGGACCTTTAAGAGCTAGCTCTTTTGCAATCATGGCTGGAGTTGTATGTGTTGGAAGTTGAAAGAACAACTCACTTTCAGGAAATTCTTTTTTTATAAGTCTGTCATTTATCTTTTCTATCGTTTGAACAGAGCCCGATGTGGTTCCAATACATATACCTGTCTTGATGTTAGAGATAATATCATTCGTTAGCTTAGCATCTTCAAATGCAAGCTTCATAGCTACAAAAGCAAGCTGAGACGCCCTGCTGAATAAATGAATTTTGGACTCAGGAATAAATTTAAGAGGATCAAAATATTTTACCTCACCTCCATAATGTGTGAAATGATTCGAAGTGTCAATTGAAGATACTGGACTTATACCTGTACGTCCTTTCAGGAGGTTATCCCAGAATTCTTTCCAGTCATTCCCAATTGATGAAATAACACCTAATCCAGTTATAACTACCCTATGATTAAAGGACATAATTCATCATAAATGTTGTTTAATTTTTCACGCATAAAAAACGTCCGTATCTGAGATAATCATAGTGTGTTTCTATCATGACTTTAAAATATCTAATTGTTTTGTGAAAGTATTCTTCAGATGCGCCTTTTAAATATACCTTGGACATCTGTAATTCTCTAAGACGAGCCCTAAGCCCACGATCAACAATATTAGTGGTGTCTTCAATATGGAGAACTTCAAAGCCAGCTTTTTCGAGTAAGCTTTTTGTTTCATCGATTGTGTTTTGAAACCATACCCCCTCAGCATATGTACCTGGAAATTCACCTCCTGCCTCATTCAGGTCACCTGTGTCACCTTTTGCCCAATCATGGAAGCCCATTATTCCACCTTTTTTAAGAACCCTAAACAAACCTTTCAGTGCGGCCTCTTTATTAATCCAATGACAGATTGTTTCATTATGAAATATTTTGTCAAACGTGTTTGCACCATAATCTATCTTATGTACATCTTTAATTTCTCTTTTTATATAAGAATTAACCCCCTCAAGAATATCACAATCGATTGCTTTTTTAATTTGATTTGGATTTATATCGAATGCAGTAATTTTACAGCCATATAATTTTGCTATAAGTCTTGTAGGAGCTCCATTGCCACATCCTGCATCCAATATACGGTCATTTTTATCAATCTTCATCATTCTAATCAGCTTTATGACTTCTGATTGCAGATGGTGTGACATGCTTTCAGTATCGAATACCCTTCTGTCGAGGCTCTTTGGATCAACACCAAAAGACTTATACATTTTTTCAAGTTCTTCTGCTGTATAAACAGGAAACCCGATATTTTCAGAAAAACTTTTTATTATATTTTTTGTGATTTGTTCTTCATTCAACATGACTTATCCCCTTAAATAATTCTATTTTTTGCTAAATACAAGCTCTGCTTCAGCAACTTTATTTTCATCAACTACTGCTTCTGCTGAAATATATGCACCTGTGGGTAGTGATTTTACATTGGTCGCCTTTATTTTTAATTGGTCTCCGGGAACAACCGGATGATAAAAACGTGCTTTTACAGAACCAAGAAAATAGATCGGTTTCTTTTCGGTTAATTCTCTCTGACTTCCAGCAGAAAAAAGTATTATAGCAGTCTGTGCCATAGCTTCAATTATAGCAACTCCAGGCATAATTGCAAATTCAGGAAAATGCCCAAGGAAAAAGATATCATTTCCTGATACATTCTTTAATGCTAAAGCCTCCTTACCCGGGGCAATTTCCAAAATTTTATCAATCATGATAAAGGGAAATCGCTGAGGTATCAGCTTCTTTATCTCTTCAAAATCAATCTGCATTTTTAGCCTCCAAATTTTCCAATAATCAATGCTGCGTTATGACCATATGGATCAGATGCTGTTAAAAGTATATTGTTAATATTTTTAATTCTTGCAATATTCGGTACGTAATCCAGATCACACTCAGAATCTTTTACGGAATAGTTTACCGTCGGTGGAATAATACCTTTCTGTAAAGAACAAACTGCTGCAGCAAGAGATAAAGCTCCTGAGGCTGAATATGACTCTCCGATCATTGACTTGATTGAACTAACAGGTATTTTGTAGATATGCTTTCCGAAAACCTTCTTGAAAACTCTCGTTTCCATGCTATCAAGTCCTTGAGTGGAGTTAGCGCTTGCAGAGATATAATCTATTTTTTCTGGAGAAATAGACGCATCATTCAATGCAGAGGTAATTGCATTAAGAAGACCATTCCCTGAATGGTTGAAATAGATGTCTGCTTCTGGATTAAAAAAATTGCCATATCCAAGCACGTAAGCAAGTATCTCGACTTTCCTTTTTAACGCATGTTCTTCATCTTCGAGAATTATAACAGCAGCACCTTCAGAAAGAATAAAGCCGTTTCTCCTTGCATCGAAAGGACAGCATAATGGTTCTGATCCATCAGTTCCAGATAAATATCCAAGGTTATAAAAGGTAAGAAATGTTTCTTCACATAGTTCTTCAACCCCACCAGCAAGTACAACATTTGCTCTATTAAGATTTATAAAATTAGATGCATAAGCGACAGCGTCAAGACTGGCACAGAAACCTGTGGATATTGTTGTATTGAAGCCTTTTATATTGAAACGAATTGATACCTGACTCGCTGGAGAATTTATTACAGTATTAGGGAAATGTGATGGATTAACATATTTAGGTCCTTCAGTAAGACTTACACTGTCAAATTGAGAGATACTATGAAGACTTCCAAATGTTGTTCCTATAGAAACACCAATTGAATGAGTGTTATTGTCTGATATGTGAATATTCGAATCTTCTATTGCTAATTTTGCAGCGGAATTTAGGAGTTTCGTACTACGGTCGAGTATTCTTAGATCTTTTTTGCCTAAATATATAACAGGATCAAAATTACCTATTTCTCCTGCTATATGAACATTAAAATTAGATGTGTTAAATAAGGCTATTGGTTTAAATCCTGTTTTTCCTTTGATTAATCCATTAAAATAGTCATTTTTCCCAATACCTATTGGAGCTATAATACCCAATCCTGTTATGACAATTCTTTTATTCATTAAGGTTATATTATATAACTTAATAAATTACTTTAGAAAAATATGCTATTTTCTTATTAAATAGAATATAATCATACCTGTATCATCACGGGTTTCTATTATCGAGGAATCAGGAATTTGAGCCTTAAATAATATGTCCCTGAAATCTGATTCACTCCTCTGTATGAAACCATCCCAGTCAACAATCCAATGATAATCAGGACCTATATAGCGATCAGCATCCTTAAAAGCTACTATTAAAATGCCTTTTGATTTTAGAAGTAGATAAAGCGCATTTAGTACCTTACTAAGAAAGTTGCTTTCGAGATAGTCAAAGAATCCTACGCTATATATTATGTCTTGGTTGCCAAATTCAATCATATTCAATTCATGATCAAACATCCTTAATGCATTATATTTACGGAGTATAACCTGATTTGATGAAATTGGAGATATGTTTGTATATGACAGACGGTTAACAGCAAAAGAAAGAGCATCGTTGTCAAAATCTATGCAAATAAATTTGGCAGATGAAGTTTCAATTTCGGAAGCTAATTCGAACACCTCTCTACACGAACCACATGCTATATTCAGCACATCAGGGCTATTCCTCGTGAGGAGTTCATCTCTTAATATGTTTTTCAATTTTTCAATTCTTTTTCTTACAGCTACAGTCAATTGAGCTCTGAGAAAAGCTAAATCAAGGTAATAACCAATTCCTTCAGATAACGGTGTGTTTCTATACATGCCTTCAAGCATCTTATAATCACCTTGATAACCCTGCGGCCATGTTCGCGCACGGTTCATGAAATAGCTTTTTGATATAATATGGTTTGTTTTTTCACGAAATCTTATTCGAGCATCACGTATAATATCCTTGTCTTTCACGTTCTCTTCAAATTGTACATATGCAAGTCTTATTTCTGAAATGGCATCTTCAATAGCTTTTAAAAGGTCTTGTGGATTTTCATTCTTGTTTAGGCATATCTTTTCTATCTCTTCAAGCCGTTTAATAAATAAATCTGTTGCTTCATCGAGAATATCAACATATTTTCCATCAATTTCAACTCCAATTCTATAACCCTGATCAGATTCAATACAGTATTTTACAAAGCCGGCTTTTTCTTTGATCCCTCCATCGAACCAAATCATATAGCCAGGTTCTAATGGATAGTCCGTGTAAATACCAATACCTTTTTCACTGATATCAAAAGTTCTGCCATGTGCCTTTAGCCATTTTCTTTCTTTATTAATAATTGAACTGAATGAATAATCAATAGCTTGATTGTATGGTCTTCTTTCGAACCTCCTTACCTTTTCGTATTGAAAATTTAATACATTTTCCATAATATTTTCCTCCCTCTTATTTTAGAAATTTCTAAGCAAAAAGCTTATAACATTATATGTATTAATAAATTTTTGGTTCTTCTCAAATTTAGTTGCTAAAAGGGGTTCAAGGATTCCAGGATTCAAGTGCTTATTTTCTAAGAATTTTATTAACGCATTAAGCATTCTTTCAACAAAAAGTCTGGACAAAAAGTTTAAGAACATTAAGATGTCTTACCACCTTGACCGAATTTTTCTAAAAAAGGTTTTACAAGATCTATTGGAACAGGAAAGATGATTGTCGAATTTTTTTCTGTTGCAATTTCTGTCAAAGTCTGAAGAAATCTGAGTTGTAATGCAGAGGTTGAAGTTGCGATAATATTTGCAGCCTCTGTGAGTTTCTGCGCAGCCTGGAATTCACCTTCAGCATGAATAACTTTTGCCCTTCTTTCACGCTCCGCTTCAGCCTGTTTTGCAATTGCCCTTAACATTTCAGTAGGAAGATCAACATTTTTTACTTCGACTGCGGTTACTTTAACACCCCAGGGCTCGGTCTGAAAGTCAATAACCTTTTGAAGCTCTGCATTTACTTCCTCTCTTTTTGTCAAAAGGTCATCAAGCTGGCTTTGTCCGAGTATGCTCCTGAGTGTTGTTTGAGAAATCTGTGATGTAGCAAAATAGAAATCTTCAACTTCGGTAATTGCCTTTATAGGGTCCATTACACGGAAATAGATAACGGCATTTACCTTAACAGTTATGTTATCTTTTGTTATTACATCCTGTGGTGGGACATCCATAGTGACTGTGCGGAGACTGACTTTCACAAGCTTGTCGATTATTGGCCAGATTATAACAAGACCAGGACCTTTAACAGGAATAACCCTACCAAGCCTGAAAACAACGCCTCTTTCATATTCTCTTAATATTTTAATAGCACTTGAAAGAAAATATACTATTAAGAATATTATCAATAGGAAACCCATAAATGATGGTGCTATAAAAGGCATATTAACCTCCTTTATTAATTTAGTTTTTTCACCTTAACGGTTAATCCTTCAACAGCCTCTATTACTATTCTTTCCCCTTTTGTAATAGGTTCGTCTGAATAAGCGGTCCATCGCTCACCGTGAAGTGATACCATTCCCCCATCCTTTGTGATATCGGTAAATGCAATCCCTTTCTCTCCAATAAGACCTTCTAATCCTGTAACAGGTTTTCTCTTGTATGCCTTAAATGCAAGACGAAATGTAAGTGAAAAAAATAATGCTGTTATTATAACAGCCGGGAGGATAATATAAAGAGAAAGTTTCATAAAAGGTATTGGTGACTCAAATAACATAATTGAACCCAATATCATCGAGATTATTCCACCTAATGTTAGTATGCCATGAGAAATGATTTTTACTTCTAATATAAACATGATAATAGCGAGTATTATTAATAATAGACCTGCATAATTGACAGGAAGAGTCTGAAATGAATAAAAGGCGAGTATGAGACAGATTCCTCCAATAACCCCGGGAAAAATTGAGCCTGGATTTGTGAGTTCAAAAAATAGACCGTAAAAGCCGAGTAACATTAATATATAAGCAATATTTGGATCGGATATCAACCCAAGTATTTTGTGTCTGATACCCATCTCTTGATATATTACAACAGCATTTTTAGTATACATCTCCTTTTCCCCAAAAATTGTCTGAACCTTTTTCCCGTGAATTTCCTCAAGGAGAGAGTTAATATCCTTTGCAATTATGTCTATTACATTAAGTTTAATTGCATCTGTTTCTGTAGCAGATATGCTTTTTCTAACAGCATCTTCTGCCCATTGTGTATTTCTACCTCTTCCAGCAGCCAGTGATTTTATATAAGCAGCTGCATCATTAGTTGCTTTTTCTGCCATTGTTTTATCCATTTTTTCGCCAATACTTACAGGATGGGCAGCACCAATATTAGTACCTGGGGCCATAGCTGCAATATGAGCTGCCAATGTTATAAAAACGCCAGCAGAAGCTGCTCTGCTTCCGCTTGGTGAAACATAGACTACAATAGGAATTCCACTGCCGATAATATCTTTTACGATATTTCTCATTGAAGTATCTAATCCACCAGGTGTGTCTAATTCTATGATAAGTGCTTCTACTCGTCTTTCATTTGCCTTTTTGATACTCTTTCCAATAAATTCTGCAACAACTGGATTTATTACACTCTGAACAGTTATTACCCATACCTCTTTTTTTATTTCTTGTGAATAAGATGAAAAAAGTCTTGTGGAGAATAAACAGATTAGTATAATTACCACTAAAAATATAAACTTCTTCTTTAAATATAAAGGGAGAAGCTTCATCTTTTGAATTATAATTTTAATCGAAAAGAATTTCAACTTTTTCACTTTAAGCTATATTATTCGGATTAATCGAACGTTAAGGTCATTAAATTTCAAGCATCTCAAAAAGGGTAATCAAAACAGACTCACTTAATGCTTTAAGGTTATATCC
>FWPV01002285.1_pt1 | contig 47759 bp, 42 predicted proteins | sample 2228371 | NCBI WGS metagenome assembly FWPV01 (sample SAMEA103939776, study PRJEB20133) | metagenome | reverse complement strand
CAATTCTGAATCCGTGGACAACACGAGCCTGCTCTTTTCTTTCAGAGATATTTTATAAACATCCAATGTTTTAAGAAAAGTGTAAAAATCTGGATCCAGGGTATAGGCTTCTGCATAAATCCGTGTTGCTTCAGCATCCGCCTTGCCTTTGATCTCCTGGGCGGTTCGATACGCCTGGGATTGAATCCCCAGCAGATCGCGCTCCTTATCGCCGATGATCCGTTGGGCTTCCCCCTGGCCTTCGGATCGAATTTTTTCCGCCATTTGTTTTCTTTCCGCGATCATTCGATTATAAACAGAATCCCGCACCTTTTGAACATAATTGACCCGCTTGATTTTCACATCGATCAATTCGATGCCCAAGGGTTCCAATTTGGGCTTGGATGCTTTTAAGATTTGACGGGTCAAATTTTCCCGGCCGGATTGAATCATGTATTCGGAAGGGACAGAACCCGCGTCATCCACCATATCCGTTAAATCCAAGGCGGTCATCTTCCGATTGCTGTTGCGCACGGTTTCGATCAGTTTATGGGATGTGATGGCGTCCCTGACCGCCGGATTGATGATTTCACTAAGCCTGTTTTTGGCGCTTTCCATATCGGTGACATTTTTTATGAATGCAATGGGGTCTGCTATCCGCCATCGGGCGAATGTATCCACCCAGATATAAGTTTTGTCATTGGTGATAATTTCCCCCGGCTCCCCATCCCAGGCTTGAATATTTTTGGGGAAAATATTGATCTGCCGAAAATACGGGATTTGAAACTGAAGTCCCGGGGTGGTGATGGGTTTACCCACCACCTGGCGGAAACGGGTGATCACCGCCTGTTCGGTTTCATCCACCACAAACGCAAAGGAAAAAAACGCGCCGAAAACAATAGCAAGTATGATTAAAATCAATGAATGGATTTGTTTCATTTTTTCATATCCCAAAGTTGGCCGAGGTTAAGCAGGGGCAGAAGATTTTTTTGATCGGAATCAATAATATAAATATCTCCAAGAGACGGCAATACGGTTTGCATGGTTTCCAGATACAAACGGCGTCGGGTCACATCCTTTGCCTTGACATATTCCAGGTATTGTTCCTTGAACCGGGCCACATCGCCTTTGGCCTGGTTGACCCTTTCCATGGCATATCCTTCAGCAGCGCGAACCGTTTGTTCCGCCTCTCCTTTTGCTTTTGGGATAACGCGGTTGTATTCTTCGCGCGCCTGGTAAATAATTTTCTCTTTTTCCTGAACCGCCTGGTTGACTTCGTTAAATGAATCCTGAACCGGTCCCGGAACGTTGGTATTGCCCAGCTCCACGGTAACGACTTCAATGCCGGTTTCCGCTTCATCAAGGGCCTTTTGAAGCTTATCCTTGGCTTCGGCAGCGATTTCCGGACGATTGTTAATAACCTCGTTGATGCTGCGGTCTCCCACCACCAGCCGCATGGAAGCCTCGGACATATCCCGTAAAAATTGAAGGGCGTCTTCAACTTTAAACAAAAAATTATAGGCGTCTTTGATCCGATATTGGACAATCCAGGGAACAACCCCCACATTCAAATCTCCGGTGAGCATGAGGGATTCGTCAAAATCCTCTGAAGATGAAAATTTGGAAAACTCCGGCCGAGCGGCATTGAGACCAAAGACTTCTTTTTCCACTTTTTTGGAAACCTTGGTCACCTTTTCAATGCCGGCCGGGAGTTTGAATTTCAATCCAGATGTTTCCGTGCGCACATATCGGCCGAATCGCTGGACCACCCCCACTTCATTGGTATCCACCGTGTACACCATGGAGGATCCAAAAAATAAAACCACCAAGCCGATGATCAGAAGCACCCATCCCCCCGGAAACTGATAGTTTTTCAATTTGGCAACCACTTCATCCATTTGAGGCGGCTTGATGCCTGGGGATTTTGAATCGCGTTCTTTATGCCGCTGCTGTAATTTTTCCCAATCCCAGTTCATGATTTTTTTCCTTTACTCAAATTGCGTCCCATGCTTTGCAACAGATTTAAAAAACGTGGATTTTCAAGTCAAGCAAAAACGCTTCCGAAATTTTAACATTGTCCGGCTGAACGGGCATTCGATAGGCATGCCTTGACACTCATACAAATATTTTGTTATGCATAAAAATATGAAACCAAAACGCCCCAACCAGCAAAATTTTATCCATATCAAAGAACTCATCGATCAAATTCTCGCAAACTGCCGTGTTACAGACAATTCTGATTTTATCAAAATAGTCAAAATCTGGGAGCGTCATTTCGGCCCGGAAATCACCCGGTACGCGCAGCCCGCTTCATTTAAAAACGGGTTGTTATGGATTCATGTTAAAAGCTCGACCTTGTTCCACCAGCTGAGATTTATGGCCAATGACATTAAAACCATTTTGAATCAAGCGCTTGACGATGCCACGGTGGTGAACGTGAAATTTAAAATCAAATAACCCGGCGGATTCATGACCCTCGAATTCACCCATGACGCTTTTCTTAATGGAAAACTTAAAATCACGCAATCCAAATCCGGATACCGATTCTCCATTGACGCTATTCTGCTGGCCCATCACGCAGACGTAAAACCCGACGACCGAATTGTAGACATCGGAACAGGGTGTGGGATTATCTCCCTGATTCTGGCATATCGACAACCGGACAGTGAAATTTTCGGCGTTGAAATTCAAAAAGATCTTGCCGAAATCGCCAAGGGCAATATTGTGAAAAACAATCTTCAGCATCGAATTCATATACTCCATTGTGATGCCAAAACATTAATGCCCACCATGACAGGCGGCGCGGTCAACATGGTGATCTGCAATCCGCCCCACCGGGAAGCGGATTCCGGCAGAATCAACCCAAACCCTCAGCTGGCTGTTGCGCGGCATGAAATCGCCATGACAGCTATGGACTTAATTCGTGTGGCGCACCGGATGCTTCATCCGGGGGGCAAATTCTTGGCCATCTATCCTGCCAGGCGAATGGTCGGCATTATGGAACATATGCGCGCGCACCGCATTGAGCCCAAAAAAATACGCATGATTCATTCCAAAGCCGATGAAAACGGCATACGATGTCTCATTGAAGGATTAAAAGGCGGAAAACCCGGCCTTACGGTACTGCCGCCGCTGATTATTTATAACAAAAACGGCGGATATACCCAACAGGTGCAAAAAATATTTGCCTTTTGTTAAACATGGAATTTTTGTTTGACACTTATTTTGAAAATGGATATGTGACCTAAACTTACTCCCATGCATCAACGCCCGGCTCAAGGCGCTTAACACAACCACGCAGATGTTGCATTTGGGCGATGGATGCCTTGTGGCGCCGGAAGCATTCGGTTTCCGGACAACTGACGCGGGAGAGGTGGCCGAGAGGCTGAAGGCGCCGCTCTCGAAAAGCGGTATTCCGTGAACCCGGAATCGTGGGTTCGAATCCCACCCTCTCCGCCAGACAGTTGAGAAGAAGAATGTGCTTGTTTCATAATAAATTACCGACAATTTGAAAAAGATTTAATATCGCGGAGAGATGGCCGAGAGGCTGAAGGTACACGCCTGGAAAGCGTGTGTGTCTGAAAGGGCACCGAGGGTTCGAATCCCTCTCTCTCCGCCATACACAATTTTACGCCAGGCGCTTTTCTCACACCCTTCATAACCGCAATCATTTTATTTATTTTTTTATTGAAAAAAAAGGTATTCATTTTGATAATGGGTGCTATTCCAACCTGTAACACGCGATGATATGCCATTATGGGCTATAAAGTTTTATCCCGAAAATACCGGCCGCAATCCTTTGAAGAGGTGGTTCAGCAGGAACACGTCACAAGAACCCTGCGAAATGCCATCGCATCCGGACGGTTGGCCCATGCCATTTTATTTGCCGGCCCCCGTGGCACCGGAAAAACAACCATTGCGCGAATTTTGGCCAAATGCGTCAATTGCGCTTCCGGCCCATCCCCGGTTCCGTGCAATATCTGCCGGTCATGCAAAGAAATCGCCTTTGGAAATGCAGTGGATGTATTTGAAATCGACGGAGCATCCAACAACAAAGTGGACAACATCCGGGAACTTCGGGAAAATGCCGTATACATGCCAGCGCACAGCCCTTATAAAATTTACATCATTGATGAAATCCATATGCTCAGCGATTCGGCGTTCAACGCCCTGCTGAAAATTTTGGAAGAGCCGCCGGATCATATTCTTTTTTTCTTTGCCACCACAGAACCCAATAAAATTCCAATCACCATTCTGTCCAGATGCCAACGCCATGATTTGCGGCGTATTGATATCAATGCCATTATCGCGCACCTGGAAAACATCTGCCAAAAAGAAGGGGTTTTTGTGGACAAGGAAGGCTTGACCATCATTGCCCGGGAAGCAGACGGCAGCGTTCGTGATGCGTTAAGCCTCTTAGACCATGTGATTTCAAGCGCTTCCGGCAAGATCACCACCGCCGCTGTTTTAGATATCATCGGCGGCATGGATCGGCAGGTTCTATTTGATATTTCCCAGGCTGTCTTTGACCGAAACACCGTCAACATCATTGAGATCATCCACCGGCTGTATGCCAACGGCCAGCATATGATGCGATGTTTTGTGGAAATCATGGACCATTTTCGAAACTTGCTCATGGTAAAAATAAACGGCGGCAAAACCGTTTTGTCTGATGTTCCGCAGCATGAAATTGAAATCATGCGCCGTCAAATCGAATCCGTGTCGGCAACATATCTTTTTCAGATTCTGGATGTGCTGTTCAAAGAAGAAAAAAATATCAAGTTGGCCATGGACCCGAAATTAACCCTGGAAATGGCCTTTCTTAGGGTTCTTCAGATTCAACCTGCATTGTCCTTGGATGCATTAATCGAAAAAATCGATATCCTGCAAAAAAAAATCATCAAAACGCTTTCCGCTTCCCCCCAAACCCACAGCCCCCTGACCCAAAGCACGCCCTCGAGCGATACGGCTCTTCACAGCGGGTCTGAAAAACTGTCCCTATCAGAAGGCGTTTCCCCTGGGACAGATTGTCATGCCCCCCAAAAACCCAGGGATGCGATGTCAACCCTTGATGCGCACGATTCGTGCCCATCCCAAAACATCCAACCGCTTTCCCTGCAGAATGGCGCTGCTGCCGCACAACATTCCGTAAAAGACATCTGGAACACCATTCTCCGTGTTTTATCCAACCATCACCCCATGCTGGCGGCCTGTTTTTCCCACAGCCAGGTGAAGCAGGAAAATGAAAATCAGATCATTATTGAATTTAAATCCAATAAGTTCAACGCCAATTACGCCCAGCGTGAAGATCATCTCCAGTTATTAAACACTCTGTGGAATGAACATCTTGGGCGGTCCGTCAAGCTCTCCTTGGTCCCACAGCCCATGCCCGGCGATGTCAAAAAAAATGAAAAAAAAATATTGCAGGATGAAGCGCTGAACCATCCGATTGTTGCCAAAGCCCTGAAACTGTTCGGCGGCAAAATCGTTGAAATCAAAATACTCTAATTGGATTAGGAGACCCCCATGAAACAGATGAAAAACTTAATGAAGCAAGCCCAGCAACTTCAGCATAAAATGGCGAAAATGCAAGAAGAAATGGCGTCAAAAACTGTTGAAACCTCCGTTGGCGGAGGCATGATCAAAGTGGTCGCAAACGGCCGGCAGGAAATTGTTTCGATTCATATTGAAAAAGAAGTGGTGAATCCCGATGATGTTGAAATGCTCCAGGACCTGATCTTGGCCGCGGTCAACGACGCCTTGATCCAATCCCAAAAAATGGTTTCAGAAGAAATGAGCAAACTCACCGGCGGGTTGAATATACCCGGCCTCATGTAGCCCTGCGGCGTAATAAGTATATTGAATCGGCGGATAAAATGAATTATTACCCCAGCGCCGTCAGCCGCTTGATCCGGCAATTCTGCAAACTCCCCAGCATCGGAGAAAAATCCGCTGAACGGCTGGCATTGCATCTGCTCAATGCGCCGGACGAAGAAGCAGCAGAGCTGGCAGGCGCCATTATCGGACTGAAACAAGATATCAAGGTCTGCTCCCGGTGTTTTGCCTTAAGCGACAACGATCTGTGCGCCATATGCAGTGACCCAGGCCGGGATTCTGCGTCCTTGTGCGTGGTTGAGACGCCCATGGACATGGTGGCCATTGAGAAATCCGGGGCGTTCCCAGGTCGGTATCATATTCTCCAGGGCGTGTTGTCTCCTATGGATAACATGGGGCCGGAGGATATCCGAATCCCGGAACTAATACAACGGATTGAACCTGAAGGCATTCGAGAAGTCGTGATTGCCACCGGCACCAATTTGGAAGGCGAGGCCACCGCATCCTATATTGCGGATGTGCTCTCCAAATTTTCCCTCAAAATCACCCGCATTGCCACGGGCGTTCCCATGGGCGGCGAGGTGAAATATGTGGATCAGGTCACGCTCAAAAAAGCCATGGAGACCCGACGTGAAATTTAAACACATCCAACCGGAGCATCTATTTCATTGCCAAAAATGCGGAGATTGCTGCAACGGATATGGCGGCACCTACGTCTCCCCGGACGATATTCGTCGCATTGCCGCTTATATCGGCGCTTCAGAACAGGATGTTATCAACAACTATTGCTGTATTTCCAACAACAAGCCGCTACTTGGGCAAAAACCCGATGGATATTGCATTTTTTGGGACGGCCTATGCGTCATTCATCCGGTCAAGCCCAAAATGTGCAAGGATTGGCCGTTTATTCCGAGCATTCTGAAGGATCCCAACAACTGGAATTTGATGGCAAGCGTATGCCCCGGCATGCGGACCGATTATCCCGATGAAGTCATTCTCCGTTGCGTAAGAAAAAAAATCGAGCAAAATCTTTAGGTTAAAAAAATAATATGATCGGCATTTTCGACTCCGGTATCGGAGGACTTACCGTAGTGCGGGCGGTGATGAAGGCTCTTCCCGGCTATGATATCGTTTATTTCGGCGATACGGCGAGAACCCCATATGGCAATAAAAGCAGCACCACAGTCATTGAATATTCCCTCCAAAACACGGAATTTTTAATCACCCAAGGTGCCAAACTCATTGTCATGGCCTGCAACACCGCATCCAGCGTGGCCACGGAAGCATTGAAACAAAACTTCAACTTACCCATCCATGAAGTGATTTCATCAGCAGTCAAAGACGCGCTGAACGCCACCCGTAAATCCATTATCGGCGTCATCGGCACACGGGCCACCATAGCAAGCGGTATATATGAAAAAAAAATCAAGGAGGCCGATCCTTCGGCCAGGGTTTTTTCCGCTGCATGCCCGCTGCTTGTGCCCTTGGTGGAAGAAGGATGGCTGAAAAAACCGGAAACCCGGATGATCGTCAAAAAATATCTTTACCCCTTGAAAGTCAGACAAATCGACACCCTGATCCTGGGGTGCACCCACTATCCCTTACTCAAATCCATCATTCAACATAAAATCGGAAAAAAAGTGCGGATCATTGATTCATCCATCTCTGTGGCTGATGAAATTAAAAGCGTTATTGCAGCCTCCCCGGAACTGGATGAAGGATTATCCAAAACCGGAACCGCCAAATTTTTTGTTTCAGACCTGACCCCCCAATTTAAAACGACTGCCGCATTCGTTCTTCGGCAGCCTATCGATCTTACTCATATCCGGCTATAAACACCAAAACAACAGCAATTCCATCTCGCAATCAATCTGCACCTGTTGCTGGACGGATATTCCCTAAAAAGCCATTTTTCCACCTGGCGCAATCACAACCACTATCATTTTGGAATCGATTACGTGATCCCAATCCAGTGACATCAAGGCTTGAAAAAAACCATTGTGGCTAAACAAAAAACCCAACAAAAAAATTTCAGAATAAGACCAACCGGATTACATCCCTATTGAAATATCCATCAATCATGGTATATGAGAAAACATTTATAACCGCAACCTACTATGTTATTCCCCTCTAATTTGGGATATTTTCTCAGAAACGGGTCGAGAGGAATAGAAATAAAAAATGACAACATTGTTTGAACCCGGCGTAATCGGACAGATGAGTATTAAAAATCGATTTGTCAGGTCAGCAACCGCCGAACTTTTAGCAACCGATGACGGCCGCGTGACAGATAGATATCTCAATGCTTATAAACAGTTGGCAAAAGGTGGCGTTGGGCTTATCATTACCGGAAATTTCTATGTGAATTCCATCGGCCAAGCGCTGCCGCGAAGTATTGTTATGCATCGAGATGAAATTGTGGATGATCTCAGAAAAGTTGTGAAAACCGTGCATGAACACGGCGCTAAAATCGTTGCCCAGATTAATCACGCTGGACGCCAATGTTATCCCAACTTCATCACACAAAAACCGATTGCACCATCCCCAGTTCGCGATAGGATGTCGCTGGTCAAACCCAGACAGATGACGCGAAATGAAATCGAAGAAACCATCACTGCTTATGGAGAGGCTGCACGACGGGTAAAGGAAGCCGGATTTGATGGTGTGCAGATCCATGGCGCACATGGATATCTGATTAATCAATTCCTATCTTGTCACACCAACCGCCGGAAAGACGAATGGGGAGGTTCTTTGGATAATCGAATGCGGTTTCTGATACGGGTGTATGAATTCATCCGCAAAACCGTTGGCCCGGATTATCCGGTTCTGATTAAAATAAATGGAGAAGACTGCTTTCCAAATGGTCTAACCATTGATCAGTCAATGGCCGTGTGTGAAAAACTGGATGAACTGGGAATAGATGCCATTGAAGTGAGCGGTGGTATTGGCGAAACCGGATTTTCCACAATCCGAGGAGACATCCCCAGAGATCTGCTAATAAAAAACCGCAATATTGTTGAAAAAATTCTCATCCGGTTATGGATCGAAAAAAAAATGCGAAAAAATGCGGCATTCAGCGAGGCCTATTTTCAGCCTTTTGCGGCAGCTATCAAGAAAAAGGTCCGTGTGCCGGTTATTTCTGTCGGTGGTATCCGCCTCAGAAAAACAATGGAAAATATACTTAAAAACAAGGATGCGGATTTTATTTCTTTATCCCGTCCCTTTATTCGTCAACCCAACCTGGTCAACCAATTTGAAAAAGGAGAAAAAGATCCCATTACCTGTAAAAACTGTAACCGGTGCGCGTTTGAGATGATTATCCATCAGCAGCCAATGCGATGCTACAATAAAGACTCCCAAAGATAAGACATGGGGGAATCTGACTACATTCCACAATTGTTAGAGGAAAAACAATGAAAAAAAAATTATTATTAATAAATCCCTCTCAAAGCAAAAAACCAAATCTGGCCAATCTGATCACAATTCCATCATCAAGTTTAGGGTACTTGGCTGCATTGACGTCTCCAGATTGGGATATAAAAATTATGGATGAAAATATTGAGGAATTAACTTTTGAGGAGGCTGACCTTGTAGCGATAACTACTTACACCTGTAATGCGCCAAGAGCATATGAAGTATCTGAGATTTACAGGCAAAAAGGAATAAAAACGGTTATTGGCGGTGTGCATGTCTCCATGCTACCTGACGAAGCCGCACAGTATGTTGATACGGTTGTTATTGGTGAGGCGGAATCGGTATGGGGGACTGTATTAAAAGATTTTGAGAAAAATGAAATGAAAAAGCGGTACACATCAGAACTTATTTCTTTAGAAAATCAAGTTCACCCCAGAACGGATCTTTATTCCAAAAAATATAAATTGCTTACTGTTGAAACTTCCAGAGGCTGCCCAAATAATTGTGAATTCTGTACCGTAGGGTTATTTAATGGAAACAAGTACAGACAAAGACCTGTTGAAGATGTATTAGATGAACTGGAAAAACTGCCCCGCAAGTTTTTCATGTTTTCAGACAACAATATTCTTGGCCATGGAAAAAAGGCAGAAGAAAGAGCGATTCGTTTGTTTAAAGGCATGATTGATAGAGGAATAAAAAAACGATGGGGCTGTTACGTTGGAATTGATTTTGCAAACAATCCAGACGTTTTAAAATATGCTAAAAAAGCCGGCTGCACAAGTGTTTTCATCGGTTTTGAATCTCTTAACGAAGAATCGCTTAAAGAAATCCAAAAAACGAGAAATTTAAAAATAGGTGTGAATCACTATAAAGACGTTATACAAAAAATTCATGATTACGGAATTGGACTTATCATCGGGTCATTTGTTTTAGGCCATGACAATGATAGCATAGACATCTTTAAAAGAACAACGGATTTTATTTTAGAGTCAAAGCTAGATGCGTCTCAAATCTCGATTCTAAATCCTTTTCCTGGCACAAGACTATATAAAAGGCTTGAGAAGGAAGGAAGGCTATTATACACCAATTATCCTCACGATTGGAAATATCTGGATTTCACAAAAGTTTTATACAAACCGAAAAACATGACACCTGATCAGCTGCGTGAAGGCGTCGCCCAGGTTTACAAAGACACTTCATCAAGATTAATATCGCTAAAAAGAGCATTTAACTCGTTCGCAGAATCAAAAGATCTATTGGCAGCAATTATTTCATACCTTGGTAATCGTTCTTCCGGTGAACTATGGCGCAAAGTATCTGATGACGCAAAGTTAGAATAACATGAAAAATAAAAAATAATTTTTAAAAATGAGCGCCATGTGTGGTATGCTTGTATGAAATGCAGCCGTGGATCTATTATTTTTGTAAGCGCCGTGAAAAATATGATCGCACATTATAACATTTTGGTTTTCCATAGGTTTATATTTATATGATATTTACTAAAATGTTTTTGATAATTTTATTTTTCCCTTTTGCCTGCGCATATCACGCCACCAAATTACTTTTTACTAAAACCAGGGTCAATGCGTTTTTTTATGATAAAATTGTTAATATCAGCACAAATTTTTTATCATCCCATATCCCTACTTTACAAAAAGACGAGGAGTTCTCTGTTTTTAGCTCTAAGCTAAAAGAAACCGTATCTAAAATTCCATTTGAAAAATCAGAAATAACGATTGATGCGCCGGATATGGTAAAGTTCAAGGTGACGGTTTGTCAATTTGTTGAGGTTGCCAAACTTCTTGGTATGAGCAGTCTTGCAAAGGCCTTTTGCGATGTTGATATCGTTTATTGTCAAAAACACCAGCCCCATATCATATTTGAACGCAAATTTACGCTTGAAAAAGGCGATTCATTTTGTGATCACACGTATAAAATAAAAAAAGACATATAATTTGACTTTGCAAAGTGAACCGGTTTTTATTCTTGAAACGATGTCAATTGCCTTATTCATTTTTAATGAAATTTATAAAGTATTAGTATGTTTTTTTTACAAAAATAAGTTTTCCAAAGTCAAACTAAAAGGAGATTGAAATGAATTTAGTTAGAGATTTTGATTCAGAAGATAAGACGCAAAAGACTCAAAAAGATACCAATGATCAGAAAAGCATACCGATTGTCAATTCTTATAACGAGTGGGACCCCTTGGAGGAAGTCATTGTCGGTCGAATTGAGGAGAGTATATATCCTCAGCAGCATTTTTATATGAAGGGAGGCATTCCAAGCGACCTTTATAATCTTCTTTTTTTTCTCGGGGGGAAAAAAAGGCGCCCCAAAAAATATTTTGTTGAACCGGCTCAAAAGGAATTGGATGAATTTATTCATATTCTTGAAGCCGAAGGCGTAAAGGTCAGAAGACCGGATGTGATTAATCATAGTAAAAAATATAAGACACCTATCTGGTCTTCAAAAGGCCATACGACGGCTTGCCCCAGAGATTGTTTTTTGGTCATTGGTAATGAAATAATTGAAGCGCCCATGTCATGGAGAAATCGATATTTTGAACGGCATGCATACTATTCGCTCTTTAAAGAGTATTTTGATCAAGGAGCAAAATGGACATCGGCGCCAAAACCACCTTTGCGTGATTCTTTGTATAATTATGATTACAAGAATCCTAAGGGTGAACGGACCGAAAAAGACGGATTTATTATAAATGAGTCTGAAATCGTGTTCGATGCGGCTGATTTTGCCCGATGCGGAAAGGATATTTTTGTTACAAAAAGCAATGCAACCAATGATGCCGGTATTGAATGGGTCCGACGTCATTTGGGAGATGATTATAATGTTCATGTTTTGGTAAGTCGCGACCCGAAGGCCTTGCATATTGACACAACTTTTGTGCCGCTTGCGCCGGGAAAGGCGCTGATAAATCCTTACTTTTTAGACACAAAAAAATTACCGTCCATTCTTAAATCCTGGGAGTTGTTGGTAGCACCGGAGCCGGATATCGTAAAAGGCGGAACGCTTGGCGGTATTTTTAATGAATATACTGCCATGACCAGCATGTGGATCAATATGAACGGCTTAATGCTTGATGAGAAACGTGTAATTTGTGAAGCTTCTCAGGTTTCAATGATCAAAGCATTTAAAGACTGGGGATTTGAGCCTATTCCCTGTAAATTTCTTAATTTCAGCCCATACGGGGGGACTTTTCATTGTGCGACGCTTGATATCAGGCGTCGTGGAAAATTAGAATCTTATTTTTAAATAAAGAGAAAGAGTTAAGAGCAGACTTGCATGAAAGCTTTCATGATCAAAACCAACAAAACAATCGAGCCGTTCGGAGATCATCCGCTGGATTGTTTCATCCATAACCGCTCTCTTGCAGATACCCAAAAAGAGATTCTGCTTAAACTGGGTATAAAACTCCAACCTGAACCTTATTCGGGACAGATGGACAATCCGGATGAACATATCTTTTTTGAAGACAGTCTCTTTTTTTCACCTGAGCTCATGCAGCAATTTATTAAAGAATCACGAAAACTCAAACGTTCAACTATTTGTGCTATTAAGCCGGGGCTTTTTACTCTTCGAAGCATACTCTCCACCCAGGATATAAAAAAATTTCCTGACAGAATCGAATATGGCCTTCAATACATGCCCATTAAAGAATTAAGAGGAAAACCGGAGCCTCTTGTGATTGACCCGGACCAGTTTTCAGAAGTTACACCCCTGCCGGAACACGTCACTGACACTAAAGAATTTCGCATTCCAGTTACAGATTTTATAATTATTCAAATTGATCATTGGGCAAATCTATGGGTAGCCAATATATTTTCCTTATTTTCAGAGATCGCACGTCTTAGAAAGGCTTCTCCTCTTAAACTTCTCATCCTAGCCTTAAGAGCCCGCTCTATTAATAAATGGAAGATACTGGCCAAGACAAATAAGATCGGCCGCAACTGTGATATTCACCCCACTGCTTATATCGAAGGAAGCACGATAGGTGACAATGTTACCATTGGCGCCGGCTCCGTCATAAGGATGTCAAAAATCGGGGCTGGTACCAGTATCGGCAGCAATTCCACTATAGAATTTTCTGTGCTTGGTGAAGGATGTGTTATCGACTCCATGGCCGGAGCGTTTTCATCCGTCATGTACCCAGGCACTGTTTCCTCATCCAAATATTTATTTACCAGCTTATGCGGAAAAAATACATTCCTGGCTGACGGGGTAATAGTCTCCGACTATCGCTTTGATGGAAAGAACGTATCCGTTATGAAAAACGGCAAACCTGTTGACACGGGGAGTCTTGCATTGGGCATTTGTTTGGGGCATGATGTTTATCTGGGCGGCGGATGCGTTACAGAGCCGGGAAGAAGTATTCCAAACGGCGTGAGAATTACCCCTGAAAAAAGCCGTACTATTGGCAAGTGCGGAACCATAGGGGATATTCCAGGATATCAACGTGTCAAAAAAATAGCAAAACATAGCGTAGAAATTTAGACGACATTCTTAATTTGACTTTGTAAACTTTAATTTTGCAAAATCAACATATGAATGCTCTACGGCGTTTGTTTGGGACCAAGAGAGTGTGTGAACAAAGGAACGGCAATTGTCTCAGAAACGGGGCGGGATTGGAGAAGTTGGGTTAATGGGCTTCAGCGAGCTTCCCCAAGCATTCTGCCAATGATTTCTTTTAATATTTTTCCTGCCACCATGCCTGTCATGCCATGAAGATCTCGTTTTGGATTGTATTCTACGATATCGGCACCAACCAATCGTCCTTTGAAATTGCGGATAATCTCTAGGACTTCCCGAGTACTCATCCCTCCTGGTTCGTGATGAGAAACACCAGGGGCATATGCCGGATCAAGACAATCCAAATCCAGCGACAAGTATACGGGGCCATCAAATTTTATGTGCTCTATTTTGTCAATGTCCTTCATCCCAATGACCTCTACTCCAAAACGTTTTGCCTGCTCATGCTGGCGCCCATCCATTGTGCGTATGCCCACCTGCACCAATCTTATTGCTAAATTCTCTTCCAATATCCTTGCAAAGGGACAGGCGTGTGAATAATGATTGCCATCAAACTCATCATAAAGATCGGGATGGGCATCCAGATGCAAGATGTTCAAATTTTGATACCCCTCTCCATAGGCACGAATTATCGGGTAAGTAATCGAATGATCCCCGCCCAACGAAATGACTCGACTCCTTCTTTTTAGCAATTGTTTGATTTCATTTTCTATTTGCTCAGAAACGGTTTCCTGTCTCGATAGTCTCAAATCGTCTAATATTTCCCAGCCAGAGAATTCTCCTAAATCAATCAAATCCTCGGTCCACAGGTTTGACGATTTGCAAAACAAGGCTTCTCGAATGCATCTGGGAGCCAACGCTGAGCCTCTTAGATAGGATGAATTTTTATCGAATGGAATCCCCACTACAGTGATAAATTCATCTTTGACACTTTTTCGCCGTGGGTTTTTAGTCCTCATAAATTTCTGGCCTTTTTCAGCTATATCCTAACTCGGACGCCTAACTATATTGGAATTAAAATTTTAACAATGATAGTTATACCAAATTGGGTCAAACGTTTGATGGAGCGTATTTGAATGAAGAAGGTCATGTTGCCAGACGTCATGCTGGCGATATCCGTTTATACAAAAACGGCTTTGCGACCATCATAAATATAATTCACTTTTTTTTCTGCATTTATTATCAAGCTTGATCTTTTTATGCGCATCAATGATTCCATGGATAAATCGCTCGACTTTTTCATTATCAACACAAATACTATAATTAACACATGTTCTTACTCCCGCTCCATTGATTGGCGTTGCCGGAGGAATATATAATGACCCGATAATGCCATGCTGCTCAATTAAAAAATTTCTAAACTCAACAGCATCGGGTTCACTTCCGATTTCAAAAAACATCATCGGTGATTCTGATAAAAGTTTAATTCCTGCTTTTTTAATTTTTTCTCTAATGTATTTTGTCTTATCCAGAAGGATGGTTCTACGTTCCGGATTTTCCAATAAGAAATTTATCCTTGCCAGCAAACCGGATTCTTCTATATCGCTGGGAGCATTTGAAAAAACATAAAAAATAGATCTTCTGAATAAATTAAATAATGATAATTTTGCTCTCTCTCTTTCGGCATCTGTAAGTGTTCGTTTTAATTTTTTTTCCAAATACATATATCTTTTTTCGAAAAATTCCGGTTGCAAACCAATGACACCTAAAAGGCTGCAACCAGCTTTAGATAAGCTGGCTGTAAGTATATCCGCTTTTGCCGGTAAAGTTTTATTTATTGTTAGATCGGAAGTGGCCGTGCCGAATAATGAATGCGATTCATCTAATACAAGGACACAATCATGTTTTTTTGCTATGTCTGCAATTTCCGGCTTCAGCAAATCCCCGTATACACTGAAAAGGCCTTCAGTATAGACGATGCCGGGGCCATGTTTTTTTATTCGTTCATTCAAATGATCATAATCATTGTGATTAAAAGAATAGAATCCAACTGATTCTAAAACCCTAAGTAAAGGTTTTTGAATCAGTGCGAGGATCTCCTCTTTAGATGTGTTTGTTTTTTCCAAAGCGTATAAAGCATTTTCAACATCGGCTTTCAAATTTTTATCTAAAAGCATCCGGCCTCTTGCCATATTAAACCCCCCACGCGTTGAAGCATGAGAATGTTTGTCGAAATATACCGGAACATTTTTATGAGACAACATATCCGCAGCAATCAAATTGGCTTCGGTGCCAGATTTCAACAGCATGATGTACTCCGACCCCATTATTTGCTTTAAAGAAGGCTTTGCCCCTCCACAACGATCCTGAAATAGAGCTGAGGATACATGTACTTCTTTTGAAACTTGAGCTTTTTTTGCTTCAATCGCTTTAGGAATTTTTTGAATACTAAAATAATCATTAGAACGCGTATCAATGATTGGTTTGCCGTGCTCTGACTCCCATTTAGCAATATCAAGATCATTGTATCCTAAAAGAGCATATTCCATTTCACCATATTTCACGTATTGTTTTTCTTGCATCCAGGAAAGAGCAATCAGTTTGTCTATTTCATCAAATAATAAGTTGTTATTCATCATCAAAAACGTCCCAACGTTTGATTAAAAATTTCGCGACCCGTTTTCTGAGTCAATGTCCCAAATTCAGGAGGAATTACGCTACAGGTTATGGCTATAACGGGTTTCTCATATACCATTATTGATGGATATTTCAATAGGGATATAAACCGCCTCCTTTCTAAGATTTCGTTGATTTTTTTTAGGTTTTTTTCCGTTTTATCCCAATGGTTTCTTTCAAGCCATAGTCACACAAGCCCAAGGCACATTTTGGTGTTTCCAAAGAAAAACGAAGGGATTGTCCATTGGTGACTCTGGCACTGTTGATGGATGGCAACGGGTTTCCGAAGAAAAGCCAGGTGCTTGATGGAAATGTCAGCAAGCCGGGAACCTTATCTGAGATGCTTTCGGCCATATCCACACCCACCCGAAAACCGATTGTTGTCACCATTTCCGGCATTGGGATCCAGGCAAATATTGATTGGCTGACGACCAATGGGTAATTACCAAATCGTCGTGTCCCGCAAACGGCAAATAGATATTCCTGAAGGCATGGAATTGGTCTTTGTCCGGCAAGATGAACGTTGGATCATTTTTGCCGGGATGCGGGAGAACGCATCGCAACAGGTATAAAATCAAATGGATTTCACCAAATACAAACACGCGATCACCGCAAAAATAACCCCCGCCAAATCCGCCAGGAGACCTGCTGCCAGGGCATGCCGGACCCGTCTCACCTGAACCGCTCCAAAATACACCGCCATCACATAAAACGTGGTCTCGGTGGATCCTTGGAGGGTGCTCACCAGATATCCGGTATAGGTATCCGGCCCAATGGCAGGATCATTGATGATGGCAGCCATAACCCCGTATGCGCCGGATCCGGACAATGGCCGCAAAATGGCCATGGGCAGGGCTTCTGCCGGAAGGCCGACGTAAACCGTCCATTTTCCTAAAAAGTTCACCAGAATTTCCATGGCGCCGCTGGCCCGAAACATGCCGACCGCCACTAAAATCGCCACCAAATAAGGGATGATTTTTACCGCCACCTGAAACCCTTCTTTGGCGCCGTCCACAAAAGTTTCATACACCCGCACGTTTTTGGCTGCACCGAAAAGCAAAAATCCCATCATCAGGGATGGAATAATCCACGGTGAAATAACCTTTCCGTAAAAAACCGTCAGGGGAATCAGAGAAACTACCGCCATTAATGAAAGCGCGCAGACCCACAGCGGATATCCTGTGTCTTCCATAAAATCTTTAACTTTGTCAGTCGCAGCCGGGGAATCGTGAGGGGAGGCATGAATGAGATCCGGAGTATGCGCGTCCGGTATTTTAAACAGGGTCCATCGGCTCAATAATTTTGCGGAAACAATGGCAATGGCGGTGGATCCCAGGGTGGCAAACAACGTGGTGGGCAAAATACCGGCAGGATCCGAAGACCCGGCTGCAGCCCGCAATGCAATCACACCTGTGGGCAGCAGCGTCACACTGGAGGTGTTGATGGCCAGAAACAGGGCCATGGCATTGGTGGCCGTTCCCTTGACAGGATTGAGTTTATCCAATTCCTGCATGGCCCGGATGCCGAAGGGTGTGGCGGCATTACCCAGCCCAAGGACATTGGCCGACAAGTTTAAAATCATGGCACCCATGGCTGGATGATGGGCGGGCACGTCCGGAAAAAGGCGGATCATCAAGGGCCTTAGCAACCGGGAAATGATTTTGAGCATTCCGCCTTCTTCAGCGATCTTCATGAGCCCTAAAAACAAAGTCATGACACCGATCAAACCAATGGCCAATTCCACAGCGCCAGCAGCCGAGTCCACCATTGATTTAGAAAGCGCTTCAATCGGCGATGTCTGGCCCTCCACCGGCACCCAGAAGATTTGGCGCCAGCCGGCAAAACAAAAGGCCGCCGTCACAATGATTAAAAAAACAACATTCATTTTTCCACTGCCTTAACAGCCTCCTGAACGATTTGAAGCACTTCTTCCATGTCGTCGGTGATATGAAAAATATTCAGGTCTTCCTGGGATATCATTTTTTCCTCAACCAGCCGGGCTTTGATCCAATCAATCAATCCGGACCAATAGTGAGTCTCAAAAAGAATGACCGGCAGAGGCTTGATGCGATGGGTCTGAATCAGGGTGACCGCTTCAAACATTTCATCCAATGTGCCAAACCCACCGGGCATAATGATATAGGCAAAGGCGTATTTCACGAACATGACTTTGCGGACAAAAAAATAATGGAACTGAAGCCGGATATTGGCATATGGATTGGGCTTCTGTTCCATGGGAAGAAGAATATTCATGCCCACGGATTTGCCGTTTTTCTCCGCAGCCCCCCGGTTGGCAGCTTCCATAACCCCGCCGCCGCCGCCGGTGATTACGGCAAAACCATGTTCCGCCAAAATGCCTGCGAGGGTTCGGGTTTTTTCATAATATGGATGCTCCGGTTTGACGCGGGCTGACCCGAAAATGCTCACGGCAGGTCCCAGGTCGTGCAACGCCTCCACGCCGTCTACAAATTCTCCGATGATTTTAAAGAGCCGCCAGGATTCGCTGAATTCCATTTCATCAATAATATACTGCCGTTCCATATTTCACCCTTTCCCGGATTCTTACCGGAAGGTCGATTCCAACAGATACAAAGAGAGGATTCATCTCTTTTATTGACATCCGGCAACCTGAAATGAATTTTATAAACTATGTGCGTCAAATCTTCATCTTGAAACTTAAAGTGATGATTTTAATTCTGCCCAAAGAGTGGCTTGATCCCGTCCATCGAGCGGCATCCCCTGATGAAGGTCGATAAAAATTTAATAAAAATCAAATGGTTGTATTAAAAAAACAATTAAATGAAAGTAACAGCCGACCTATTCATTGTCAATATTTAGTTTGACAAGGCCAGCGAGTCCATGTTAGGTCATTAGGCAAAAAAATTTTAAATTGTCTTAAATATGAATAAGTTAGAAAGCGATTTGGCGAAAGAAATCATTGTTGTCAACGAGCTCGGCGTTCACGCCAGACCCGCGGCAAAAATCGCCGAATTAGCGGCCAAAGCCAAATCCCGTGTGTGGCTAATTAAAAACAGCGAAAAAGTAGATGCGTCCAGCGTGATTGATATTTTGTCATTGTGTGGTACAAAAGGGACGCGTCTGAAGGTTGCCGTGGACCACCCTGAGGATAAAATCATTCTTGGCCAAATTGTGGATCTTTTTCAACAGGGGTTTAAAGAAACAGCATGAAAAAAACCCAGACCGATTCCAGCGAAATTCGAATGCGGGGCATCAGCGGATCCCCTGGTATCTGTATCGGCAAAGCCTATCTTGTGGATCGAGAAGGGGTTGAAGTCGTTCACAAATATTCCATCAATAGGAATAAAACAACCGCTGAAATCAATCGGTTTAAAAATGCAGTCTCAAAAGCAAAAAATGAGCTTGTGGAAATCATCAATGGATTGCCCAACGATCTTCGCCAAAACGCCTATATTCTTGAAACCCATCTTCTCTTATTAAATGATAAAATGCTTTATGGAAAGACCGTCGAGATTATTAAAAATGAATGCGTCAATGCGGAATGGGCCTTAAAAGAAGCCTGTCTTCATGCAAAAAAATTATTTTCAGGAATTGAAGATCCGTATCTCAAAGGCCGCGCCGCAGACATCGAGCATGTATCCAACCGCATTATGAGAAATTTGGTGGGCTTTAAAGATGTCAATATTTCCGATATCAATAAACGGGTGATTCTGGTTGCGGATAATTTATCCCCAGCAGAGACCAGCCAAATTCAACTGGCCAGAATCATGGGGTTTATTACCGATCACGGCGGGAAAGCATCCCATACCAGCATCATCGCCCGCACCTTGGAAATTCCAGCCGTACTGGGGTTGGGAACAGCCACCCAAATCATCAAAAATGACGATATCATTATTGTGGACGGCGTAGAAGGCCTGGTCATCGTTCATCCAGAAGAAGAAACCCTCATCGAATATGATGAACGCATGAAAAAATACGAGGCCCATCAGGCTGAAATTCGTCGCACGAGCATCCACCAAGCCACAAGTCTTGACGGAACCATATTTAAAGTCATGGGAAATATCGAATTGCCGGAAGAGATCGTTACTGTCAAAGATCATGGCGGCGATGGCATTGGTTTGTTCCGGACCGAGTTTCTCTACATGAACCGTTTTGATTTTCCCACCGAACAGGAACTTTTCGAGCATTATAAAGAAGTGGTGGAATTGATGGCCCCTCATCCGGTCACCATCCGCACCTTAGATATTAACGGCGATAAGGAAATTTACGGTGCGCCAAAAACCAAAGAAGCCAATCCAGTACTGGGGCTTCGCGCCATCCGCTTTTGCTTGAAAAATCCAAACATATTCAAAACCCAGCTGCGCGCCATTCTCAGGGCCGCGGCCTATGGAAACGTCCGTCTGCTGCTGCCCATGATTTCCGGGTGCGAAGAAATCCAACAAACCTGTCGCCTTCTGGATGAAGTCGCCATGGAACTGGAAAAACAGGCCCTTCCTTACAAAAGGGATATCCCCGTGGGCGCCATGGTGGAAGTGCCGTCAGCCGCCATTGTTGCCGATCTGATTGCAGGATTGGTGGATTTTTTCAGCATTGGCACCAACGATCTGATCCAGTATACCTTAGCCGCGGATCGGAGCAACCCCCAAATGGATTATCTCTATAATGCGCTTCATCCGGCGGTGATCCGACTCATTCATCAGGTCATTGAAGCCGGAAAAAAAAATCACATTAAAACATTCATGTGCGGTGAAATGGCCTCAGATATTATGAACCTGCCCATTTTGATGGGCCTTGGGATTGATGAATTCTCCATGTCCCCGCAGTCCATACCGGTCATTAAAAATATGATCCGCAAGTTCAGCGTTTCTGAATGCAAGACCTTTGCCGCTGAAGCCCTTCAAAAAATGACAGCGGAATCGGTGATGCAGCTGATTATTGACACTTACGGCAACAAGCTTATCCAAGAACTTAAAAATCAAACTAAATAAAACGCCCATGCCGTCATCCATAGAAATTTCAAAATGAGCAACGATGCAATCAAAATTGTGACAGAAAATCGCAAAGCCCGGCACGATTATCATATTGATGAAGAAATTGAAGCCGGCTTGGTGCTTCTAGGCACTGAAGTAAAATCCCTAAGAACCGGACGCGCCAACTTAAAGGATGCATATGCGAAGTTTAAAGATGGTGAATTATATCTCTATCAAATGCATATCAGCCACTATCCCTATGCCACATACAATAATCACGATCCGCTTCGGATCCGAAAGCTTCTGCTCCATCATGCGGAACTCAAAAGACTTTATGGAAAAATCAAAGAAAAGGGGTTTGCCTTGATCCCTTTGAGGGTCTACTTTAAAAAAGGAAAAGCCAAAATTTCTCTGGCTCTTGCCCGGGGCAAACGAAAATACGACAAACGAGACAGCATCAAGGAAAGAGAAATGCAGCGTGAAATGGACCGGGCGAAAAAGCGATGATATTAAAAAAAACAGTTTCGGTTTTTTTTATCATCCCGAAATCACTTTGATTTGTGTCGGACCTTCTGACATGAACGCGTCATTCTATAAAATTAGAATTCAGAAGATCAAATTTTAGCCCCATGAGAGGGGGGTAACACCCCATCCCACAAGATTATTGACAAAACGCCGATTGGTCATTAATATATAAACATAAAACGTCGCGATATATCCGAAAAGACCTTTCACAATTGGGGGCGAAACGGTTTCGACGGGGACAAAGAAGCAAGGGTTGCATACCGAGTCCCGCTGACTCGTAAAACAAGCGGATTTTAAACATAATCGCAGACGATTATAACTACGCAATGGCTGCTTAATCGCAGCCACGCTCTTCCAAACCTCCTCCCGCGGGTTTGGACCGGGCGTCATTTAGCGGGATAGCATTTGGTGAACGCCTGTTTCAACAAATGCAAACCTTAAACAGGCTCGCGGATTGAGCATCCTGCCTGAAGGAGTCTCAAACCGCTAAAACCAATATTCAGGCTATGTATGTAGAAGCCTTTGTGGAATGTTTTCGGACGCGGGTTCGACTCCCGCCGCCTCCACCATTATTTGATAAAATTTTCATATGCTTTTAAATACGACAACTCTTGTTCAGGCAGAATACGGGTAAAATTCCAGGCATTTTTCAAATAAGCCCCATTATCGGAATCAGGAGTATGACGGTATTTGTGGTCCACTGACGCATGTTTTGCTACATTACTATTAACACATAAAAAAACAAATTTCTTATCTCTTCGCGTAAAAAGCAACCGCAATTGCGCGTGCGCTTTAAATAGCGCTGCTTATGGCGTTCGATTGGTAGGCGGCCTTGACAATCCAAAGATGGGCAGGCAGTTTGCGCACGCCAAATAAGATTATGTTTGCAATCATGAATACCAGCGAGTTTGGCCTTCGGAGGAAAATTCATGCGCTCTAACATTGCAAATACAATGAGACGGCAGATGCCATTGGCAAGGGGGATCAGGCTGATCGCACTGTGGGCGATTATCATGGGACAAGCCGCTGCAACATGGGCACAACAGGCCGCCGACACGATCATCTACAACGCCGAGATTTTCACCAGCAAACCGAAACAGCCCCGAACACGCGCGCTGGCGATTCGGAATGGGAAATTCATCTATGTAGGAAACAATAAGACGGCATTTCGTTTTCGGGGACCACAAACCAAACTCATCAACGCCGGCAGAAAATGGATCACCCCGGGTTTTATTGACGCTCATTCCCACGGAGTCTGGATGGGAATGTTATCGCCGATCATGGTTCATGTATATGAGGCGACCAGTCTGGACGACCTGACCCAAAGGGTTCGACAATTTTCAGCCAATTTTCCCGAACTGCCATTTGTCATGGCCATCGGCTGGAAATACGATTACATCCCCGGCGGTCTTCCGACCAAGCAAATGGCTGATGAGATCCTTCCGAACAAGCCGTTGATTCTGTGGAGTCACGACGGCCACACCGGCTGGGTCAATTCGCTTGCGTTGACCCAAATGATGACTGCCAACCCGGTCGCCTTCCAATACCTGACCCCGGAAATGGACGGCGATCAGCCGACGGGTCTGTTTTTGCATTTCTATGCCATCAATCCGTTCGACTTCTTTAGTTGGGACGAGATTGGATTCGATCTGTTGGACCGGATGGCGGCAGGAGTCGCCGCCATCCTGGCGGACGCATTGCGTGTTGGCGTCACCGCCCAACACGATGTGATGATTCATCCTTCGGTCATTCCGCTGCTGAAAGAAGTAAGTGATCGCGGCGCGTTTGCCGATGCTCGCGTCCGCTGCGCCATGTTCATCAACCACCACGCCGTCCAACACGACTGGGAAGGCGTCAAAAACGACATTCACAATTGGATTCAATTCGGTTCCCAACACTCAACCGACCATCTTGTCATGGGACAATCAGTCAAGCTGGGAATTGACGGCGTCAGCCCGAACCATACGGCTCTTGTGTCCAAACCGTATCTGGACACCCTTCCCGAACTCAATTACGGCGTCGCCAGTTACACGGCCGAAGCGTTTGACCGGCTGGCTTTGTATCTGGACAGTCACCATCTCCAAATATGCACCCACGCCGTCGGCGATGCCGGCATCCGTCGCGTTGTGGACAGTTACCTGAAAGTGGCCCGACACAACAAATGGTGGGATGCCCGCCATGTGATCGAACACAACTCCATGATGAGCGACTATGACATGAACCGAATCCAGGGGCGAAACATCTACTGCTCGATGCAGCCGGCTCATTATTTTGGCGAGCTGACCAGTGTGCAGGCCCTCGGCGAGACGCGATTCCGCCGCATGCACCGCATCGGCACCCTCCAACGAAAGAAAATTCCGCTGGCATTCGGAACCGACTACCCAGTTGTTCCCTTTAACCCGCTCTATACGTTATTGGTGGCAATGACTCGAATCAGTTGTCTTGGGTTGCCTGAACCATTTGAACTTCGAGAAATCATTTCGCTTGAAGATGCCATCTATCATTACACCCTCGGAAGCGCCCGCGCCCTGAAGTGGGAGCATGAAATCGGCTCCATTCAACCCGGCAAGAAAGCCGATTTTGTGATTTTTGACATCAAGCGATTATGGCAAGCCCTGTCCAACCAGCAATGGGAAGAACTCGACCGCCTTGTATGGCGAACCTATGTGGATGGACGCCTGGTGTACAAGAGGTAACGCATTCGGCCATGCCCGGATTTCGGTACGATTGTTTGGGGCAATCATGACCTTTAAAATTGAGGCTTTAACTCATAGACCGTACTGTTGTTTTATTTTTTAAAATAAATGACAAGACTTTTCCCCAACACAGGGTTTAACAGCCGGTCTGCGGTTTTTGTGAGCCAGGGTTTTTCCATGATATCCCACGTAAGGAATCGTTTATAGAGCGACACCGGGAGTGAATTTTCCTGATCAAGGCCCGCCAGGCATTTGAGCCACCAATAGGGGGTATGCAGGCTATGGGCAAAATGATAGGTCCATGGCTTCAGACCCAGGTTTTCAAACAGGGCCGTTATCTGTTTTCGAGTGTAGATGCGGATATGGCCTCCGCTGGAATTGCCGTAGTCTTTGGATAAGCGCCAACATATTTTTTCAGGATAGTATCTGGGAACACTGACAATCAGATTGCCGCCGGATTTTAGCACGCGGTACATTTCCATAGCAGCGGCTGTTTCATCGGCGATATGCTCCATGACTTCTGCGCAGATCACATGATCAAAGCACGCGTCGTCAAATGGCAGAGAGGTGATGTCCGACACGGTCAAGGAAATTCTGCTGTTTCCTCTGATGTCCAAATCTTCAAGATATTCAATGCGTTTTGGGACTTGACGGAGATCTTCCATGCTTCTGTCCGATGCAATGATGCAGATGTCATCCATCTGAGCCAGATCGGCCGCATGCCGGCCGTCCCCGCACCCCATATCCAGAATCCGGTGTCCTGGTTTAATGCGAATCCGTTTAAAATCGACCGTTACCATGGATGACGTTTCGATAGACCTGGACGGTTTTTTGGGCGGCGGCTTTCCAAGTAAGATGATTCTGCACCCGGCGATAGCCGGCCTTGCCCAGGGTTTGGGCAAATTCAGGATGGTCCAACACCTGAAGAATCGCTCGAGTCAAAGCCGCGGGGTCTGCCGGCGGAACCAGGATGCCGGCGTCGCCGACCACCTCGGGAAGCGCGCCGCCGGTGGTGCTGATCAGTGGTGTTGCGCAGGCCATGGCTTCGCCGGCCGGAAGACCGAAACCTTCATAAATGGATGGAACCACGGCCACGGATGCCCGCGCATATTGGCGCACGAATTCTTCATGACTGATCCGTCCGGTAAATTTTACCAGCCTGCCGATGCCCAAATTTTTGATGAGATGGATCACCTGTCCGTTTTTTTTGGGCGTTCCCACCACGATTAATTTGATATCGCGTGTTTTCGATATTTCCGCGATGGATTGGAGAAGGAAAAAAAGACCTTTCAGGGGCGTGTCTGCGCTGTTGGTGACGATGATGCGGTTTTTTTCGCGTTGAATCTCAGGAATGGGATAAAAAAGATCGGTGTTAATGCCGTTGGGGATGATGGAAAATTTTTCCAAGGGGATGCGGAAATCCCGGCTGATGTCTTTGCGCGCGCATGAGGATACGGTGATGATATGCGGAAGGGTCCTGGCTACTGTTTTTTGCATATGAATAAATGAATACCATCGAAGATGCTTCAGCTTACGCCATAAAACCGTTTCTGCATCCACCTCCAGTTTTCGATCCACGGTAATGGGATGATGGATAGTGGCCACCGTCGGGATGCGGCGTTTAATGGTCCAGATTCCATAGGCAAGGCTTTGATTATCATGAACCACATCATACTCGCGGCAATGTTTTTTCAAATATCTGCTGGCGCGCATGCCGAATGTGAGGGGTTCGGAAAAACCCATGGTGGAGATGCCGAACCACTCGATAAAATTGATGGCATTGAGAAGCTCGTGCATTTTGGGCATGCGGAATAAATTATCGGGGTTATACAAATCCAGGCTCGGCAGCTTGATCAGAGGAATATCATCATCTAAAACAGGATATTGAGGGCCGGATACGACATGCACCCGATGCCCCAGGTCGGTCAATGCCCGGCTTAAGTTTTTCACATAAACGCCCTGCCCGCCGCAATGGGGATTGCTTCGATAGCTCAGAATGCAGATCCGAAGACATGAATGATGTGGATGATGCATGAGTTCTACGGTTGACCTTATCCTTGTTGTCCATTATAATGTCAAAAATTCCATATAGACGGCCAAGGTATTCGTCAAGGGATTTTTATGCTCCCATCCTTTGGCATTGTCTGGTCATTGTCATTGCGGAGTATACATGAACCCAAGCAGTCTTCAGGTGCAAATCGGCGACATCTTTTTGAAAAATCCGGTGATGACCGCATCCGGTACTTTCGGATACGGTAAAGAATTTGAATCCCTTGTAGACTTAAACCGGCTGGGAGGAATCATTGTCAAAGGCCTGTCATTGACTCCCACCAAAGGCAATCCGCCTCCCCGAATCATTGAGACCCCCTGCGGCATGTTAAACGCCATCGGGCTTGAAAACATCGGCATTGAAGCATTTATTTCCGAAAAACTCCCGTTCTTAAGACAATTCGCCACGCCGGTATTTGTCAATATTTACGGCAAACGTGTGGCGGATTATGAGGCATTGGCGGATCGCATCAATGAGATCGTGGGGATTTCAGGAATTGAGATCAATATCTCCTGTCCCAATGTCAAAGCAGGAGGCATTGCTTTTGGCGTGGACTGCGGGGCTGCCTCCGAGGTGGTCAGGGCCGTGCGTAACCGTACCTCCAAACCACTTGTTGTGAAACTCTCGCCCAATGTCACCGATATAGTTGAAATCGCCAAAAGTGTCGAATCCGCCGGCGCGGATGCCATTTCTTTGATCAACACCCTCACCGGAATGCTCATTGACATCGAAACCCGACGCCCCAAACTTGCAAATATCACGGGCGGATTATCCGGCCCGGCCATCAAACCCATTGCGTTGCGTATGGTATGGCAGGTGGCCAGAGCCGTGGACGTTCCGGTGATCGGCATCGGCGGGATTTGCACAGCGGATGATGCACTGGAGTTTATCATCGCCGGGGCCACCGCAGTCCAGATCGGCACGGCCAATTTCATCAACCCCCGCGCCACCATGGAAATCATCGATGGGATTGAGGCTTATCTCAAAAAAAATCAAATAGATAATATACGCGAATTGATCGGAACGCTTAAAATTTAATTTCTTGTCAAAAAAATATGTTCAAAAATGGATTCTTGTGATATATTTAAAAACTGAATGCAGAACGGTGTTTTTTTATTAAACAACAATTCATTCAGAAAGGGGTGTACTATGTTAAAAAAAATAAGTATTGCGCTCATGGTCGTTTTAATCATGGCAACCGGATCCTCCGCGAGGGTTTTTGAAGGCGTGGATATGCCTGAAACCCTTCAGGCCGGAGATTATACCCTTGTATTAAACGGCGTTGGCATCCGTGTGGTGATGATGGTGATCAAGCCCTATGTGGCGGGCCTGTATTTGCTGGAGGCGGAAAAAGATGCCGCCGCCATTATGAAGGCTGATGAGCCCATGGCCATTCGGTTGCATATGACCGATGATGCCACACGATCATTGATGCTTTCTAAACTCTATGATGGAATGATCAATTCAGTCAAATCCGTGGGAGGAAATTTTGAAAGCATCAAACCCAGATTTGAAGAATTTAAAAATTTACTGCCTGAGCCGAAATTTGAAAAAGGGAGCATCTTTGAATTTAAATATCTGCCAGGAAAAGGATTGCAGGTGTATAAAAACGGACAGTATAAGGGCGGCATCGAAGGGCTTGATTTTAAGGAGGCTTTTTTCGGGATATGGTTGAATAAAGACAAGCCGGCCGACGAAGGCATTAAAACTGCCTGGCTTGCCGGCGATGTGAGCCAGGAGGCCCGGGATGCCCAAAAACAATATGCCGCCAAAGTCAAAATAGAAAAAGAAACCAAGCTGGCTGAGGCCGAAGCCAAAGCCAAAGCCATCGAAGAAGCCAAAAAGAAAGCAGAAGAACCCCCTGCCCCAGCGGTTGCTGAAGTAGAGAAAAAAGCAGAAGCGGAAATGCCCAAAGCGCCGGTGGTTGCCATGGCGCCTGCGGTGGAAGCAAAACCCGCCCCCAAACCAATAGAAAAAGCAACGGCGGCGCCTGTCATGACGCAAATGGCCGGTGACAATGCCCTGGCAGCGGCTTTTTTGGTCAATGCATTAAAATCCGCTGAATTGATCGCAACCTTAAACGGCGATAAGTTCGATATGGAGCAGGAGACACAAAATATTATTCAAATGTGGAAAAAAATGAGCCGGGAAATCTCAAAGTAAGAAATTGATTCAGAGCTTTTTAAGCTCAACACAAGTATATCAAAAACCAATCCTCATGGGGGTGTGTTGTGAATCGGCGCAAAGAAAAGATTGAGGGAAGCGATTTAACGCACCACAATTAATTCGAATTCGAGGGACCCGCTCGGGACTTCGGCAAAATTAAATTTTAAGGCGCTCGGAAATTTCTGAGCGCCTTAAAATTTATAGGGCATCCACGGCTGCTGGCGGATGTTGTTTTAAATACTCCAGCCGGTTTAATCCATTTATATAAGCATACGCGCTGGCTGTGATGATGTCCGGATCCGATCCCCTCCCCAACGCGATGAGGTTCCTTTCCTTTAACCGGACGGTCACCTCGCCCTGGGCGTCGGTTCCTCCGGTGATGGCGCTGATGGTAAACCGCATGAGGTGAGACTGAGTGCCGGTCAGTTTGGCAATGGCATGATACGCCGCATCAATGGGGCCGTTTCCCGTGCCTGTGCCCATGACCTCATTGCCGTTGATGAGCATCTTCACCGTGGCCATGGGCAAGACCGTGGTGCCGCTGGTGACCTGAAGATATGTCAAGGCAAAATTATCAGCGGTTCGCAACACCTCCTGATTCACCAACGCCTCCAAGTCCTCGTCCAGTACATATTTTTTCTTGTCCGCCAGTGCTTTGAATTTTTTGAAAACAATCCGCAGTTCCTCATCGGATAAATCAAATCCCATATTTTTCAAATGGGAGAGCAGCGCATGCTTGCCGGAATGTTTTCCCATGACCATGCGATTGGAAGTCAGTCCGATGGTTTCCGGTTTCATGATCTCATAGGTCATGGGATTTTTCAGAACCCCGTCCTGATGAATCCCGGCTTCATGGGCAAAGGCATTGGCGCCCACAATGGCCTTATTGGGCTGCACCATGATGCCGGTGATCATGCTCACCAATCGGCTGATGGAATAAATCCGGGTGGTTTGAATGCCAGTGGTTACATTTGCGTATGTGGGGCGCGTATTCAGCGTCATGACCACTTCTTCAAGGGATGTGTTGCCGGCCCGTTCGCCAATGCCGTTGATGGTCACCTCGGCCTGCCGGGCACCGGCCTTAATGGCGGCCAAAGTATTGGCTGTGGCAAGCCCCAGATCATTGTGGCAATGAACGCTGAGCACCGCTTTGGCGATATTGGGCGTATGTGCCATGATGTAAGACACCAAATTGCCGAATTCTTCCGGAATGGCATATCCGACGGTATCCGGAAGATTGACCGTGGTGGCGCCTGCGTCAATGACCGCTTCAAACACCTTGCACAGAAAATCCGGATCTGACCTGGACCCGTCTTCGGCCGAGAATTCGATGTTTTGGGTATAGCGTCGGGCGTATCTGACGGCATCCACAGCGGATTGAAGCACCTGCTCCCGCGTCATATTAAGCTTGTATTTCATATGAATGTCGGAAGTGGCCAAAAATGTATGAATTCTGGGTTTTGCCGCGTGGCTGACGGCTTTCCACGCCCGGTCGATATCATTGACCGTGGCGCGCGCCAAAGCAGCGATTTCAGCGTTTTTAATCTTTTGTGCAACCTGTGCCACGGCGTCAAAATCGCCCTCGGATGCAGCAGGAAAACCCGCTTCAATGACATCCACCCCGAGTTTCTCCAGTTGTGTGGCGATCCGGACCTTTTCGGCCGGATTCATGCTTGCCCCTGGCGATTGTTCGCCATCGCGTAATGTGGTATCAAATATGACTATTTTTTCTTTCATGGATTTATCTATGGGTATGCGTTCGTTAAAATGAAGTTCTGTTTTCATACAATAAAGTTATTTTTTTGCTGGTTCTTTATTTATTTTATCCAATTTGTATTGAAAGCTGTCGGCTAAGGCCTGCCAGCTGGCTTCAATAATGTCCTCGGAAACGCCGATGGTGCTCCAGATGCTGTCTTCATCTCTGGATTCAATGAGCACGCGCACCCGTGCGGCGGTTCCTTCCCGGCCGTCCAATACCCGCACTTTAAAATCTACCAAATGCACGGGATCCAATATATTGGCATATACATGATTCAGCGCCTTTCGCAATGCATTGTCCAAGGCGCTCACCGGACCGTTTCCTTCAGCAGCTGTAATTTCTTCAACTTCTCCATGAACGGAGATTTTGATGGTGGCATGGGAATAACACGGCCGATCCTTGTTTTTTTCAATGGTCACCCTGAATGATTCCAGATCAAAATGCGGCTTGAACTTGTTGGACAATTTTTTCACCAGGATTTGAAAGGAACCGTCCGCTGCTTCAAACTGGTATCCACCCTGTTCCAGGCGCTTGATTTCGGATATGATTTGCCGGCTGTCAATCCCGTCTTTATCCAGGTCAATGCCAAGTTCCCGGGCTTTATACTCAATATTGCTTTTTCCGGACATGTCCGAAACCAGAACTCGCCGGCGGTTTCCCACCTGCTCTGGATCCATATGTTCATAAGCCCGGGGTTCCTTCATGATGGCGTTCACATGAAGCCCCCCTTTATGGGCAAAAGCGCTTTTTCCCACAAATGGACGTGAATCCAAAGGCGCCATGTTGGCGGTTTCGCTCACAAACATGGAAACTTTGCGAAGCTTTTTCAAATTCTCATCGCTGATGCAGGGATATCCCATTTTCAGCTTTAATATGGGAATAATGGATGTCAAATCCGCGTTGCCGCAGCGTTCGCCGTAGCCATTGATGGTTCCCTGGACAATGACCGCGCCGGCCCTCACCGCGGCAATGGAATTGGCAACAGCCAGGCCGGAATCATTGTGGGTATGAATCCCGAGCTTGACCTGGCCGGCCCGGCCAGATTTGATTTTTTTAAAATGCATCTGGACATCGGCGACAATGGCCTCCACCTCATGGGGGAGGGTTCCGCCGTTGGTGTCGCAAAGAATTAAGGCATCCGCACCGGCTTCATGGGCCGCAGTCAATGTTTGCAAGGCATACGCGCGATTATCCTTATATCCATCAAAAAAATGCTCTGCGTCATATTGGACTTCAATGGCGTGGGCCTTGAGATATTTGACGGAATCAAAGATCAAATCCAGATTTTCTTTGAGTTTGATCCTGAGGATTTTTTTTACCTGAAGGTCCCAAGATTTTCCAAAAATGGTGCCCACGGATGCGCCGCTTGTCAGGATGGCGTTTAAATGACGGTCATCTTGGGCCTTGATCCCGAATTTATGGGTGGCGCCGAAAGCCGCCAGCTTTGCCTGTTGGAATGTTTCCCGGGATGCGGCTTGAAAAAACTCTTTATCTTTGTCGTTTGCGCCGGGCCATCCGCCTTCGATGTAATGGATCCCCAGATCGTCAAGCTTGCGGGCGATTTTAAGTTTATCCAGAGCCGTAAAATTGATTTTTTCCCCCTGGGTGCCGTCCCGCAGCGTGGTGTCATATAATAGAATCGGCTCCATACCATTGTTCCTTAAAGTTATTTTCTTCTTTCCGGCCGCAGGGCCCGAACGGCCGCGCCTGCCCGCCACATTTCGGAATTTTTAATTTCGTCAAGTTCTTTTTGGAGTTTTTCTTTATAATCCGGCGCGCTGTTGGCTTCCAGAACTCGCTTAGTCTCTGTGCCGTTGGCAACGCTTTGATATAATTCTTCAAACACCGGGGCCACGGCATCCCGGAATCTGGGTTTCCAATCCAGAGCGCCCCGCTGGGCTGTGGTGCTGCAATTGGAATACATCCAGTCCATGCCATTTTCATCCACCAGGCGGATAAGGCTTTGGGTCAGCTCCTCCACGGTTTCATTAAACGCCTCGCTGGGGGAATGTCCGTTTTTCCGCAATACATTGTACTGGGCTTCCATGACGCCTGCCAAACATCCCATGAGCACCCCTCGCTCACCGGTCAGATCGCTGTAAACTTCTTTTTGAAAAGTTGTGGGAAACAGATATCCGGATCCAATGGCAATACCCAGCGCCAAGGTTCTTTCTTTGGCCCTGCCAGTGTAATCCTGTTCTATGGCAAAGCTGGAGTTGATGCCGTTTCCAGCCAGAAAATTCAGCCGGACGCTCCTGCCGGACCCTTTGGGCGCCACCATGATCACATCCACGTTTTTGGGAGGGATAATGCCGGTTTGTTCCTTATATACAATGGCAAATCCATGGGAAAAATACAGGGCAGCGCCGTCTTTTAGACATTTTTTGACCGTAGGCCAAACCGCCACCTGGCCTGCATCCGATAAGAGCATTTTGATGATGGTTCCTTGTTTGGCCGCTTCTTCAATGGGGAATAAGGTTTTTCCAGGAACAAATCCGTCTGCAACGGCTTTTTTCCAGTATTCATCGCCTTCCAGCTGGCCGATGATCACGTCAATGCCGTTATCCCGAAGATTCAAGGCCTGGGCGGGTCCCTGAACACCATACCCCAGCACCACAATTTTTTCATTTTTTAAAATATCTCTGGCTTTTTCCAAAGGAAATTCCTGGGATGTAATCACCTCTTCCTGGACGCCGCCGAAATTAATAAGTGCCATGTTTTACCTCCTTATTTGGATTTTTTAAAATTAAATTTAAAAGTTTTTTTCTTATACGCTCGATGTTCACCAATTTTTTAAACCGCTGATATGACGTTAGCGGTTTAAAATTCCTTTTTTGATTCTCTTAATTTATAAAAAGTCGAAAATCGTCTTTTTACTCGACAAAAGAGGGATTCCTCTTTCCCGCTGTTTGAAATAAATTCAAATGCCCCCCACCCTTGGCTGGCGCTTAACCGCGCTCGGCCAGTTGACGGACTTTTTACGAGTCCGTCAAACTTGAACTGTTTAATGATTCTCCCGATACAGGGCGATGCTGCCGGTTCTGGCCATTTCCTTGATGCCGAATGGTTTCATAAGGTTGATGAACGCATTGATTTTGTTGGAATCGCCGGTGACACTGATGGTATAATGTTCCAGCCCTACGTCCACCACCTGCCCTCTGAAAATATCGCTGACCCTTAAGATTTCCGCCCGATGCTCTGCCCTGGCGTTGACCTTGAGTAACACGAGTTCCCGTTCCACATAATCTTGGCCGGTCAGGTCGGCCACCTTTATCACATTAATCAGTTTATTCAACTGTTTCTTGATCTGTTCCAGAATAAGCGAATCACCGGCGGTCACCATTGTCAGCCGTGAAATTTTGGCGTCGTTGGTTTCCGCCACGCACAAGCTTTCAATGTTATAGCCCCGTCCTGAAAACAATCCAGCAATCCGTGATAAAACACCCGGTTCATTGTCCACCAGAATGGAGAGAATGTGTTTTTTTTCCGTCATGGCCGTATTTCCTTTCTTTTTCTGGTCAAACCAGCAGCATTTTGGTGATGGGCGCACCGGCGGGCACCATGGGATACACGCTTTCTTCGGGCTCCACCACAAAGTCCATGATCACGGCTTTGGGCGTGGCCAGAGCTTTGGCCAGCAGGGGTTCCACTTCTTCGGGACGGGTGGCTCTCAATCCCACAGCGCCGTATGCTTCCGCCAGTTTTACAAAATCAGGGGCATGCTGAAACATGGTGAAAGAATATCGCCGATCATAAAAAAGTTCCTGCCATTGCCGAACCATGCCCAAAAAACCATTATTCAATATGGCGATTTTCACCGGGAGATTATATTGCACCGCCGTTGCCATTTCTTGAATATTCATCTGGATGCTTCCGTCTCCGGCAATATCAATGACCATTTTATCCGGAGCCGCCACTTGCGCGCCCACAGCCGCAGGCAGACCAAACCCCATCACCCCCAAGCCGCCGGAGGTGATAAACCGGCCCGGCTGATCAAAGTGATAATACTGGGCTGCCCACATCTGATTCTGGCCCACCTCCGTGGTGATGATGGCATCCCCCCGGGTCATCTCATAAATTTTTTCCACTACAAATTGGGGTTTAATTTTTTTACCCTGTTTGTATTTCAATGGCGTTGTTTTTTTCCATTCATGAATCTGATGGAACCAGGGGCCTCTGATTTTCTCCAAATCGCCCAGATCCTCATGATCAATCATTTGGTTTAAAATTTCCAGAGTGATTTTGCAATCACCCACCACCGGCACATCCACTTGGATGTTTTTCTGGATGGATGTGGGATCAATATCGATTTGAACGATTTTGGCGTGGGTTGCGAATTCATCCACCTTGCCCGTCACCCGGTCGTCGAAACGCACGCCAACGGCGATCATCAGGTCGCATTCAGAAACAGCCATATTGGCCCGGTATGTGCCGTGCATGCCGAGCATGCCCAACCATAAGGGATCGGATCCCGGAAAACCGCCCAGCCCCATCAGCGAGCTGGTGACCGGAATCCGTGTCTTGCGGGCAAGTTCGGTCAATTCCTGATGGGCTTTGGACAAAATAATGCCGCCGCCGCTGAAAATCAGAGGCTTTTTGGCGGTTTTGATCAGATCCACCACTTTGACAAGCTGTCTTCTGTTGGGCACATAGGTGGGATTATACGATCTCATCTCCACCTCATCGGGGATTTTAAAATTTGCTTTGGAATTGGAGACATCTTTGGGCATATCCACCAGCACCGGGCCGGGCCTGCCGGATCTTGCGATATAAAAAGCTTCCCGAATAACCCGCGCCAGGTCTTTGACGTCTTTGACCAGATAATTGTGTTTGGTGCAGGGCCGGGTGATGCCGACAATGTCCACTTCCTGAAACGCATCGTTTCCGATGAGCCGGGTGGGGACCTGGCCGGTAAAAATCACCACGGGAATGGAATCCATATACGCTGACGCTATGCCCGTGACCGTGTTGGTGGCGCCGGGCCCGGATGTCACCAGGCACACGCCTACTTTTCCGCTGACTCTCGCGTATCCGTCAGCCGCATGGATAGCGCCCTGTTCATGACGCACCAGGATATGACGGATATCTGTTCGCGATAACTCATCGTAAATATCAAGCACCGCGCCGCCAGGATAGCCGAAAATCGTATCCACGCCTTCTTCTTTGAGCATGGTCATTAAAATCTGCGCGCCTGTCAGTTTCGTCATTGTTCTCTTGATCCTTTATGATTTTTTGATTGTTCAATCCTTTATGCCACCACCGCGCCTTTATCCGCTGATGAGACCATCTTGGCATACCTCGCCATATATCCTTTTGTAATTTTAGGAAAGGGTTGCCGCCATTGGGACAAACGACGGTTGATTTCCGCATCTTCGATTTTTAAATTGATTTTTTTATCTGGTATATCAATGGAGATGATATCCCCTTCCTGGATGATGGCGATGGGGCCTTTTTGCATGGCTTCGGGGGACACATGGCCGATGGCCGCACCGCGGGTGCCTCCTGAAAACCGGCCGTCCGTGATCAGCGCCACATGGCCGTCCAGCCCCATGCCGGCAATGGCGGATGTGGGGGTCAACATTTCCCGCATCCCCGGCCCGCCCATGGGGCCTTCATACCGGATGACCACGACATCGCCTTTATGAATTTTTCCGCCCAAAATGGCTTCGGTGGCGCTGTCTTCTGAATCAAAGACACGGGCCGGGCCTTCATGCCGAAGCATTTCAGGAACCACGGCGGACTGTTTCACCACGCATCCTTTGGGCGCCAGATTTCCAAACAGCACCGCCAAACCGCCCTGGGTATGGTATGGATTGTCCATGGGCCGAATCACCGACGGGTCCATCACCTCGGCGCCTTTAATGTTTTCACCCACTGTTTTGCCGGTGACGGTGACACAATCCGTATGAATTTTTCCGGCCTTGGCCAGTTGAAGCATCAACGCGCTTAAACCGCCGGCGTTATGAATATCCTCGATGTGGTGAGGACCGGCAGGGCTCAAGGAGCATAAATGCGGCGTTTCATCGCTGATCCGATTGATTAGATCCAGATCCAGGGGCACGCCGGCTTCATGGGCCAGCGCGGTTAAATGCAGCACGGTGTTGGTGGAGCACCCTAGTGCCATATCCACGCGCAATGCATTTTCAAAGGCTTTTGGCGTTAAAATTTTGGCGGGAGTGATTTGTTTTTCAAAGAGCTCCATGATTTTCATTCCCGCTTCTTTGGCCAGCCGATACCGCGCCGACATCACCGCCGGGATGGTGCCGTTTCCGGGCAATCCCATGCCAATGACTTCCGTAAGACAATTCATGGAGTTTGCCGTAAACATACCGGCGCAAGACCCGCAGGTGGGGCACGCGGCATCTTCAATCACTTGAAGCTGTGCTTCGGTCATTTTGCCGTTTTTCACCGCACCCACTGCTTCAAACACCGAGATTAGATCGATTTTTTTATGCGGATCCGCAGGGTGTCGGCCGGATAGCATGGGGCCGCCGCTGATGAAAATCGCGGGCAAATTCAGCCGTGCGGCTGCCATAAGCATTCCTGGAATGATTTTATCGCAATTCGGAATCATCACCATGGCGTCAAAAGCATGGGCGATGGCCATGACTTCGATGGAATCCGCAATCAATTCCCGGCTGCCCAGGGAATATTTCATGCCTTCATGGTTCATGGCAATGCCGTCGCAGATCCCAATGACGCCGAATTCAATGGGGGTGCCGCCAGCCATGTAGATGCCTGCTTTGACCGATTCGACAAGTTTATCCAAATGCACATGGCCCGGTATGATGGTGTTGTAAGAATTGGCCACGCCGATGAGAGGACGATGGATTTCCGCATCCGTATACCCGATGGCTTTGAACAAAGAGCGATGGGGCGCCCGGGCCAGCCCTTTTTTGGCTTTGTCGCTGATCATGTTTTTTTCCTCCATGAAAAAAAAACCGTTATCAACGTCAGGTGCTGATAACGGTTTTTCGGGTTTATTATGATTTTTGGATCAAGCCATTATCAACACCTGACCTTGCCGCATACGTCTACGACGCCGACGATAAGGCCGGAAATAAGAATCAGGCTGTTGAAAATGGCGATTAATTGCATTGAATTTATTCCAAAATAGAATTTAAAAGGTCAATTAGCAAGATTATATGAGCTTGTCAAGCCGCTTTTTGATATTTTTCAACATTTTTTTTCACGATGGCTCTTTGGGATCCATCAGGGGTAATAGATCCGGCAATATCATTTTAAGCACTTGAACCGGCAACGCGCTGGAAAAAGAATAATTTTCCGCATCGTTGCCGGGAACATAGGCTGTAATGGAGCCAAAATGCCGGTCTCCCATGAAAAAGATAAAGGTGGCCGCCCGGTTCATCACCTTGGAACCAATCAGCACCCCACCTTTTCCAAAGGTTTTGTATCGGTGATCGCCGGTTCCGGTTTTGCCGCCCACATTCAAACAGGTGCCATCCGGCAAAATCAGCGCGGGCTTCAACCGGCGAGCGGTTCCTCCGGCAACCACATCCAGCATGGCTTTTTGCAATACTTTCGCCACTTCTGGGGTCATGACCTGCTCCCCTTGGGCCGGTGTGCTGATCCATCGGGTTTCATAGGGCGTTTTTTCGCCTATTTTTATGGTTTCATAGCGGATAAGGGGCAGGCGCACACCGTTATTTTGGATAATGCCGGCCAATTCGGCCAGGGAACCGGGACGGTCTCCGGAACTTCCGATGGACGTGGCATATGAAGGAATCAAGAAATCAAATGGATAGCCCAATTTCTTCCATGCCTGATGAATATCTTCAAAGGCTTCCAATTCAATGATGGTGCGGATGCGTTTGTTTTGTTTATATCGGCTTTTGGTTTTAAAAAGCCACGCATAGACGTTTTGCCGCATGTCATGGCTGTCGGTGATGATTTGAGATAAAGTGGCGTCGGGGTGTTTGATGAGGTATCGGACCACCCAGAGCTCCAGGGGGTGAATATGGGCGATATAGCCGATATCCGCCAATGAAAATTTGCCGGGGCCGTATCGGTCATATAATTCGTAAATATCGGCATCTGTGAGATTTGAATCCCGCAGATGGTTTTTTATAAAAGCTGAAAATGCTTCAACAGAGGCCTCGGATTCGATATATCGGTGCACAGCGGCTAATTTTACAGGGGTGCGCCCGATTTCTGAAAAAAGGCGCTCCGGGTTCGGGGGATTGTTGTTTTCATGGTATTTATGGTAAAATTTTTTAATAAAAGTCTTTCCTTCCCGGTCGGCAAAAATGGTCAGGAGGCGTTTCCGTTCGCCGGCATCGATATTTTCCAACGATCGAGGCGTCACGCCGTATCGTTGAAACATATGGTGGTATACAATGTCCCGCATCAGCCGGATAAACACCAGGTTCACGGAATTTCGAAAGGCCGTGCGCACGGACATGATTTTGGCATTGTCTTCTTTGTTGAAATTGGCAAAAGTGTGAAGTCCTCCGCCGGTCATAAACTGCTCTGCCGGGCTGGCGGAATATTTCCGCTCCATGGCCGCATCCAGCATAGATGTTAGATTTTTATCCTGTGCGGAAACAAGATATTCAAGTGCCCATCGGGAAAGGGTGTCCAGCGCAGGCTCCCGGGAAAGTTCTCGAAGCACGGCAATGGATAATCCGGCATACCTGTCGTGCAGCGCTGCGATGATTTCCAGATAATGCGCCAAGGTCCGCAATTTGGCAGATGATCCCAGATCCAGCTTCATTTGCTCGTCAATGTTAAAAGGGCCTTCGAAATTATTGGTTTGCACCCGTAAGGCATTGCCCTGGGGGGTTCTTTCAAACAAGCTCAAACTGTAGATGATTTTGGCGGGATCGCCGGTTTCCAGCAGGTATTGGGCTTTCAATCCGTTCTTTAATAAAATCTCCTCGTCTTTCAGCGATTCCAGCATCCGGGTGACCTTTTTTTGGCAATCAAGATCTATGGTGGTTTTTACGGCAAGGTCCATGCGATCCAGATTGTAAAAATTGTCCACTTGCAAATCCGAAAGCAGCCGGCTCCGGATCAAGCTGGCGGCTTTTTGGCGGGGTCTGTCCATGGCATAGGTTCGGACGGCTTGTTTTTGGAAATTTAATCGGCAATTGGCTGCGGCCTCATAGAGTTCATGGGAGATTATCCCCTCTTTGTGCATGAGTCGCAAATAGCTTTGCGTCAGCGCGCGGAGCGCGTCATGGTGTTTAAGCAGATAATCCGTGGGCCGGCGTTGGGATAGGAAGAGGCTGAGCACAGCATGGACGGCTGCGCCTGTCTGCATCAACTGGTCCGGAGAAACGTGGTTCCGGGCGGCGAACAACAGTTGATTGACCGTTTGAAAATCCATGCCGAACCACGCCCAGAGCCCGTCGCCCAAGCCGATGACTTCGCCGTATCCGGGGATAGCGGTCAAAGGTATCGAATTGATGTAATCCACCACGATTTTTTTACGCGCCCTTAGCGTTTTTTCGCCATAAAAATAGGCCCGCAATGACGCAGAAACAATCTGACGAAGCTTTTCTTCGGCGCTGTCCGTGATCCCTTCAGGCGAGTGCCGAAATTTTTCCATTTGCGTGGCCAGGGTGCTGCCGCCCGGCACCGGATGTTTTGGATCTATCAAATGAATCCCAGCATCCAGCACCGCCTTTGCCAACCGTTCCCATTCAACGGCGGGGTTCATATATGCGGATTTGGAATGGAGGAGTTTTTTGTTTTCAATAAACAGCAGCATCTCCATCACAATGGGCGGTATGGACTCAAAATCCGGATAAATATGATGGGGAAAAAGCGAATTAGAAATTTCCTGATCCCGGGTGTCAACAATTTGAATGCCGGCCTGGGTCTTTTCAGAATAAGGCGGAAATAGGCCCAAATTTGCCCATTGAATCATGGTGGACGACCAATGGGCTTGATGGGTGACGGCCATGCCTTTATTTTCCAGTCGATCGCACCATTCGGGGATGCGCACGTAGCCCATCCGGATGTCATAAGGACCGTGCACCGGAAATCGAATCTGTCGGCTTTTTCCGGCGTTGAGTTGGAATCCGCATTTTTTGGCAATATCCCAAAAAAACATGGATTGCAGCCGGGAGGTGCGCATTTCCCAGACCATCACCCCGATTCCATAGCCCAAAACAAGCCCCAGCAGCACAAACAATTTGAGCTTGAAATATTTTTCCCGGATTTTTTGTTTTTTGGGTTTTGGATCGCGAGAGCGTGTCATGGATGATCGTATGGATACATACACATGCTGTTGAATATCCGAAATGGTTTTATTTTGAATATGGCCATTTATTTTGAATCTGTCAATGATTTGAATGGGATCAAAGCATTTTGAAACCATTGAATCGTCAGCCGGATAAACGCTTTCTGGTGATGGGGAAGGCTCATGGGATGGTCGCCTCTGGTTTGCCGAATTAATTTTTTGGGATATTTTGTTTTTTCATAGATTTCCAAAGCATTTGAAAACGGCACCAAAGGATCTGCATCGCCGTGAAAAATTAAAATATTGGAGATATCAAAGAGGTGGTGGGAAATATCAAAATCAAGAGCCCGAGGATCCAGGGAGGCAATGCGGCGCTGATCCATGGGATTGACAAGGGCCTGGGGGTGAATGGTGGTGAGCCGGACAGGGGCGGCCACCACAACAAGGGCTTTGGGTTGAACATTCGGCGATACCGCCAAACTAATCGCGCCCCCGAAACTGCTGCCAAACAAGGCAATGTCGGTTCCGGTGTCCGGATGGTCCAGAATCAGCCAAACAGCTTCCATCAGATCCCGGCATCGCCCTTCAAATGTGGTGGCGGATGAAAATTCACCGCTGCTTCGGCCGCATCCCCGGTGGTCAAAACGGAAAAACGCCATGTTGTGTTTCACGCAGGCTTCAGCCAGGGCAATTTGTTTGGGCGACTGACTGGAGCTTAATAAACCATGGGATCCGATGATTGTCGGCGGTTTTTTTTTATCCGGCAAATGGAGATTCCCCGAAAGCAGAAAGGTTTCGGATTTAAATTGAATGATTTTTTCCATGGCCATGACCGGGCAAACGACATCTTCCTTGATTTTACGAACTTGCAACCATAATATGAAATTTAGGCTACCTGAATTCAAATTGGATGTAAATCCGAATCGTGCAGGGGATAGGATATTTTGATGTTTGTTCAAAAAGGCCAGGTGGTAACCCTGGATATCATCAATTTGGCGTTTGGCGGAAAAGGGATTGCCAAAATCAATGGGTTTACCATTTTTGTGGATCACGCTATTCCCGGCGACCGCGTGTCGGCTCGGATCGTCCAAAAGAAAAAAAACCATGCCCAGGCCCGGATAATTGATCTGATCGCCCATTCGCCTGACCGCATTCATCCGGCCTGCCCATATTTCGGCCAATGCGGCGGCTGTGTGCTGCAATCTATGACCTATGAAAAACAACTTGAATACAAACGCCGCCATGTGGAAGAAGCGCTGATCCATTTGGCCGGAATCCAAAATGCGCATGTGAATCCAACAATTACATCCAGCCGGCGATTTGGATACCGAAATAAGGTGGAATTTACTTGCGCCCGCCGGCGGTGGTTGTTGCCCCATGAGTTTGACAATCAGATTTCAGATGCCCAATTTTCAATGGGATTTCATGCCCCGGGGATTTTTGACAAGGTCGTTGACATAGATTCCTGTTTGCTTCAACCCGATTTGGGAAATCAGATATTTTCGTGCGTGAAACAGGCCATGAAATCATCCGGATATCCGGCATACGACCAGAAAACCCATGAGGGTTTTTGGCGTTTTTTGATGCTGCGATATGCTTTCGCCCATGATCAATGGCTGGTCAACATAATCACCCAGTCTGAAAACCCGCGAGCGGTAGATGCCATCGCCGCAATGCTGACCCAACGATTTCCCAATATCGTTTCCATTGTCAACAACATCACATCCAGGAAATCCGGTGTATCAACGGGTGAGTATGAAATCCATCTGGCCGGCGAAAGGTATTTGAAAGAACGTCTGGGGCCTTACGAGTTTGAAATTTCCGCCAATTCTTTTTTTCAAACCAACACCGAGGGCGCGGTGACATTATATAATACCATTAAAAAATTTGCGGCCCTGTCTGGCACAGAAACCGTATTGGATTTATACAGCGGCATCGGCACCATTCCCATTTGGCTGTCGGATGCCGCAAACCGATTGATCGGCATTGAGATTGCGCCAAGCGCGGTGGCGGATGCCCGAAAAAACTGCAACCGCAACCGAATATCCAATTGCCGGTTTATCGCCGGCGACATCCGGTCGTCCCTGGCGGGCATTGATCAAAAACCCGATTTGATGATTATCGATCCACCCCGAAGCGGCATGCATCCGGATGTGGTGAAACAGGTATTGGCCATGGCGCCTCCCGCCATTATTTATGTGTCGTGCAATCCCGCCACAATGGCAAGGGATATCTCCATGATGAAACATCAATACCGGATCGTTCATGTTCAGCCGGTGGATATGTTTCCCCACACATACCATATTGAAACAGTGATGAAATTGGAAAAAATAAATTCATGTTAGAATTCAAAAGACAAGGCCAGAATTCAAATTTAAAAAATATTTATCTAATTGATTTTATTTTTAATTTTGGCTTCAGTTGATTTTGAGAAAGAAATCGGAGTTTCACGATGACACCCGTAACCATGACCCCCATCGGCATTTTCCGCACGGATGCAAAAAAAATCCCACGGCATTGGACCATTTCCGATGTCACCGGCGACCTGGTGATCCATCCGAAATTTCAAAAGGGCTTACAGAATATTCGGATCGGCGAAAAGATCGTGGTGATTTTCCATTTCCATCAAAGCCCGCCGTTTGAAACCCGTCATCTGATACAAAAACCCAAGCACCACAAAAAAGAAATGGGCGTATTTTCCATCTGCTCTCCATTGCGGCCCAATCCCATCGGGCTTTCGGTTTTAGAGGTCATGGCCGTCGAAGACAATATCATCCGGGTACGGCATGCGGATATGGTAAACGGCACGCCCATATTGGACATCAAACCCCATGTCGGGTATCAAGAAAAAGAATAAGGCCCAGGGTTGATTTGCCGGTTTTATTTTGTTATTTTGTGTGTAAAAAACGATAAAAATCAAAGGAGGTGTCGTCATGAGAAGGCAGATCAACAGAATTTTATGCGCGACGGATTTTTCGGATTTTGCAAAAGACGTGGTGGGGTACGGCATCACCCTGGCTTCTGAATTCCACGCCAAATTATATGTGTGCCATGTTATTGATTTTCCGGCTGTGGCCACATACGGAGAGGCTGTGGTCAGTCCATTTGAAAACCAAAATCGCTTTACGGGTTATGCGCGCCGCGAAATTGAGCGCTTAATGGGTGACACCACGGTGGAATATGAACCATTAATCACCATCGGCACCACTACAGAAGAAATTTCCAGGCTGGCAGACGAGCACCTTGCGGATTTGGTCATCACCGCCACCCACGGCCGATCCGGCTTGAAACGGTTTTTCCTTGGATCTGTGACCGAGCGGCTTATGCGGTCGCTCCCCTGCCCTCTTTTGGTCATTCGGGGCGCGCAACAAGGGATACAAGAGACATCTAAGAAAAAATTTCCGTTTAAAAAAATTTTGGTGGGATGCGATTTTTCTTCAGATGCCGAATATGCTTTGGATTACAGCATTAGCATCGCCCAGGAATTCCAAAGCGAACTACATCTGGTGCATGTGGTGGAACCCTCTGGCTATAAAGACCTCTTTAAACTTCCCGCTGAACCAGGCGAACGTTTTAAAAAAGAGCTCTATGATATGATTCAAGACAAACTCAAAACCCTGGTGCCTCAGGAGGCATTGCATTGGATCTCGCTTCACACCAAATTGTTGGTGGGAAAACCCTATGAAGAGTTGGTTCGATATGCGACATTGAATGACATGGATTTGATCGCCATGGGCACCCGGGGCCGGGGCATGGTAGAGGAAATCCTGGTGGGGTCCACCACCGACCGGGTCATCCGTCAAGCGCCGTGTCCGGTACTATCCATTTCATCCAAACAACATGTTAAATAGCGCCATAAACCAGGTATCCCTAACGGTTTTTTGAAGTTTTTCAAATCATGTGATGCAAGATTTAGGTAAAAATCTTTAGGAATTACAGCATGCCAGAGGATGATTTTGATGATTTCAGTGAAAATGAAGAGTGCGATTACGACGACATAGAATATGGTGATCGTGAAATCGAGGATTCAGATTCTGATCATGAGTATGATGAGAATGAAAAAGATTTTTTCGATGAAACTGAGAATGCCCCTGAAAATGATTTTAATCTTCCATTAATAAATGCGAGCCCTTTGGATAATTGGCAGGATATGGCCTTTTTAGGTGCAATGGCTGAAGAGATAGGCCAGGAAAGGGCGGCCAGAAAACAAATGGAATCAGCCCAAATGGGAAATGATCAGTCTGCCTATGACAAAGAGATCAAACCACATGCTTCTAATACCCCAACCCCTCAAAGCAAGGATTCCAGCATTGGGGATGCTCTAGGATTTATCGTGGTTATCGTCTTCCTTTTTATTATCATCCGTTCTTGCTGAAGCAAAAAAATCTATCACCTACCATTCCCCCAACATACTGAAAACATGCGATCAGGGGCAGCGTCCCGGCCGACCGAACCAACCGGATTCCGTCGGGTCGGCATCCCGGCCGACCAACCCAATTCAGATAGGGGCGGCGTGTCTGCCGACCCAAAAACGGGCAGGCACAGAGGCGCTGCCCTACGACGTCATGAAAAATCATCCTAAAATTCATACCTCCATAGGGTTTATGAACCTGCCTGGGGTATGCGATTATATTGGAATTTTGCCAGGTCGGCGTCCCGGTCGACTCGAAACGGGCCGTGCAGAGGACATGGGCAGGCACGGCGGCCATGCCCTACGATTGATTTGCCCGGATGTATTCCGGCGGCCAACGCCAAACAAATCCTTTTGGCACAATAATTTGTTTGGGTTTAAGGAATTTTGGTTTTTAAAGGGTTTCGCCGTTGCAGCGCAGCCGAGCGCGCAGAGGATGTTGCGGAAACAAGGGGGCAAATGTTTGAGTCCCGCCCTTGAGCTTAAATCAAGGCGGGACGAGTTTTTGACCCCGCCGCAACATCCTCCGGCGCGAGGGGAATTCGCCGCAGGCGAATCCAGATGCAGGGCGGCCTTTCTTTTGATACTTTTCTTTGGACCGAACAAAGAAAAGTATATAAAATCCGTATTCAGTTATATTGTGTTTTAACTACGGCAGATAATTCACCCGCAATTCCAGGGTCCCCAATCCGCCGGCCGAATACGCATCATAGAGACCGGGCACGGCCCCGCCAAAGCCTGCCAGATACTGGACCAGGGCCAGCCATTGCTTAAGTTCCTGAATCCCTGGGTTGGCTGAAACATCCACCCGGGCGTTGGCATACTCTGCCGGCAGCAGGGGCGTTCCATCGGCCTTTTTCGGCACCAGACTGCCGGGCGGCAGCAAGCCGGCAATCACGTTCATCATCTGAAGTTCATACAATCCCACGGCCACACGATACAAGGTGGTTGGATCCAACGGATTAACCAATGCGGGCGCGGGCTGTCCACCCAAAGGCCCTACGCATAACAGATCCGCTGGGCTGTACACATAGACTGCCTGCACGCCATAGAGGGGCGGGACAGCGATTTGGGTAGGATCATAATCAATCTTTAATCCTGAAAAATTTAAGAAAAAGTCCGCGCCATACATATGGGACAAGGACATGCCCACTGCGGCAATCAAATACAGTTCCGCGCCATTGACATACACGGACATCAGCGGATAGCCCGGCTGGGAGGGATCATAGGGCGATATGCCCAGGGGCAATGTGTTATAGGCGTCCGAAAAAGTGATGGCCCCGGTGTTTCCCGGATAAATGGCATCCCGGATGGTGCCGCTGCCAATGACGCCCACTTCAAACGGCTGGCCCGGATTGAGCGCCAGCACTCCGTTGGCCACATTGCGCAGGGAATCCGCGCACAAACTGCCAATACCCGTTACCTGATAATCGGCTTTTTCCATCGCAAAGGTGGTGCTGGATATGACAGAATTTAATTGCAGTCCCAAAGCCGGCAGCAAAATGGCGTTGATGGCCGCATGATAGTTGTTCACCATGGTCTGGACCGCGGGCACGCCTAAAATGCTATCATCAATGGGAATCAGCGTAAAATTACTGCTGACAATGGCATCCGTGGTGGGATTATAAGTGACATCCAGCCGGCCCACATGTCTGCCGTAAGCGCCGGAAGAGATGATCAAGGCGCCGTTGACCGTAGGAGGCGTGGAATCTGCGGTGTGGTAATGGCCGGAGGCAATTATGTCAATCCCGTTCACATGGGCGGCCAAATCCGCATCATCGCCGGAGCCGTCATCTTCCACGCCGCCGTGGGACAATATCACCACCAGGTCAGCGCCGCCAGCCACCAGCGCATCCACTTTGGTTTGAATAACACCTGCCGAATGATCAAACGTCACAGGCGCGCGCGCCGGCGCATCCTGTTCTGCGCCCGGCCCCATCAAGCCCAACAGGCCGATTTTGATTTTGTTGGACAAGGTAATGACCCGCTGGCGCACTATCGTACCGTTGGCCAGCAATGCATCCATGGATGCATTGCCGTTGGTTACCATATTGGTGGCAATCACGGGCACGGAAAATCCATGGGTGCGGCCGTTGGTCAAGAGCATGGCCAATCCTTGGGGGCCCCAGTCAAATTCATGATTGCCCAGGGTGACTGCATGGTATCCCATATTCTGGAAAAAACGAAAGGCAATGGGATCAGATGCCGTCATGTCATAGGTGGCGCCCATGAAATAATCCCCGGAATCCACCAAGAGCGTGGGCACGCCTGCGGCGGTTTGGGCAGCCTTGATCTGGCCGATGACGGTTGCCATGCGCGCGTATCCGCCCCGCACGCTGTCATCGCCGGTGGTATCGGGCGTATAATCCAAAAACGGGCCGTACCCGGACGCATGGTGATGAATGTCGGAGGTGTGAATAATGGTAAAAGACAGCAGGGGCGAATCCGACGGGATAAAATTGCCGATCCACCGGGCAAAGCCCTTGGACACCCGGACTTCATCCACATAGGCCGGAATATCATATCCGCTGGTGGTGATAAACCGCCGGCCCATGACCAGGCCGTTTCCGCCCGAATTTACCGTAAACCCGGAACTGGTTTTGCTCA
>FWPV01002284.1_pt1 | contig 47769 bp, 63 predicted proteins | sample 2228371 | NCBI WGS metagenome assembly FWPV01 (sample SAMEA103939776, study PRJEB20133) | metagenome | reverse complement strand
AGTTTATCCGCGATGCGGGATCCCGCTCCCCCGAGGCCGATGGCAAGTACTCTCATGCAACCACGTTCGTATGCAGCCGGCAGCCGCAGCGGACCGGCCTGCCGATCCGTACACCTCTTTTTCTTTTCCTGGAATATGTATGTACTGAATTTTATCTGTTGAAACCAATTCGTTGGTGCACGGACAGGGATAAACTTACCGATATCCGGACGAGGAGATCCCTTCTCCGGCGGCCGCCGGGGGCGGAGGGCGGCCCCGGCAGCAGAAAATTTTCGGGCAGAATCCCTCCATTCGACTAAACGGGGACGATAATTCGATAGAATCCGAGAATTCGCCCTCCTGTACCATGAAAGCTGCGATCGTACAATGAAAATGGTAATATATTTAACTTCGGGTGCGGTAATAGTTCTTGAGGTGACAAACCGAATGAGTTATGGTATCGAATTTGTCCCAGGAGCTATCAACGTAAAGCAAGTTGTGAACTACTGCAAACTTGCCGAGTCCAAGGACATCGATTATGCGTGGATTACCAACCACTACAACAACCGCCACTGCTACCCCACCCTCGCCGCGGTCGCGATGAACACGACCACCCTGAAGATGGGGCCGGGGATCATGAACACGTTCACCGACACGCCGGCGGCCATCGCGTCCTACATGGCCACGCTGAACGAGATCTCGGACGGACGTGCAGTCCTGGGCATCGGTCCCGGCGACCTTTCGACGCTCCCGAAGATCGCCATCAAGCCCGAGAAGCCGGTCGCACGCCTGGAGGAGGGTGTCACCCAGATCCGCCGCCTGCTCGCCGGTGAAGAGGTCAAGCCCTCGGGCATGCAGTTCTTCGACTACAACGGCGCCAAGCTGACCGGTGTCACGCTGCCCGGCAAGAAGGGCATTCCCGTCTACATCGGCGCCCAGGGGCCCAAGGTGCTGGAGCTCGCCGGGAGGATCGGGGACGGCGCCCTGATCAACGCGTCGAACCCGAAGGACTTCAAGATCGCCATCCCGATCATCAAGGCAGCGACCGACAAAGTCGGGAAGAAGGGCTTCGACGTCGGTGCCTACACGGCGACGTCCATCGACAGGGACCAGAAGAAGGCGCGGAACGCCGCCAAGATCGTCGCGGCATTCATCGCCGCGGGCTCGCCCCCGGAGATCAACCAGCGCCACAACCTGGACATGGGCACGGTCACGAAGATCAAGGATGCGCTCGGACGCTTCGACTTCAAGACGTCGGGCGAACTCGTCAACGACCAGATCAACGACGCCTACACCATCGCCGGCACGCCCGACATGGTCAAGCAGAAGGTCGAAGACCTCCAGAAGGCCGGTGTCACCCAGGTCATCTTCGGCTCCCCGCTCGGACCCGACATGGCCAACTCCATCCGCCTGCTGGGCAAGTACATCACCTGAAGCCAGATTCCACCCTATTTTTCGAGCGTTCAATTGATATCAGCTGGCACACCACATATGCTAGGATGATCTTCTCCGTCGAGGAGGTGCCGACCGGGCGGGGCATGCTCCAGTACCGGAGGGAGCTGCTCACCGGATTCCGCAGCCGGATCAGTCCCGAACGCTCAAAAAGGGGCATCAGCATGCCCTGTCCGGCGGCGATGCCTGCCGACGGGTGCCCGTTCTGCCCCGACAGGGTCTCGATCGTCACGCCCACGTTCGAGGACGGGACCCGCATCCAGCGGGGGGAGAGCGTCACCTTCCCGAATCTCTTCCCCTTCGCCGCCTGGCATACCGTGACGGTGATCACCCGGGCGCATGGGGTGGAGCGGTTCACCCGCCGCCAGATCCGGGACGCGCTCGGCGGTCAGATGGAGTCCCTGCAGGGGCGAGCGGGGTACCCCAGCATCAACTGGAACTACCTCCCCACCTCCGGAGCGAGCATCGTCCACCCCCACCTGCAGGGGCTCGTGGACCGGCATCCGTCCGCTGTCGCGGAACGCTACATCCTGGCGAGCCACCGCTACCTGCTCCAGGAGAACCGCTGCTACTGGGACGTCTACCGGGAAGAGGAGGCGCAGACGCCCCGATACCTCTTCGGAGACGAGATCCCCTGGTTTGCGAGCGCCGTCCCCCTCGGCGAGAAGGAGATCCGCGGCATCCTTCCCCTGGCCCGGCTGGAGGAGCTGGAGCCCTATCTGGAGCCGCTTGCCGCGGGGATCGAGGGGTGCCTGGACCTCTACCGCCACCTGGGCACGTCTGCGTTCAACATGGCCATTTTTTTCGATTCCGACGGTTCGGACCACGGATTCCGGGCATTCTGCTCGCTCATCGCCCGCATCAACCCCAACATCAGCGGCATGAGCGACTCCGCGTTCATGGAGAGGCTGCACCGCGAACCGGTGATCCTCACACCGCCGGAGGATCTGTCCGCGCACTACCGCGATATGCGAATCGGGAAAGAAGCTCTCTGAAACGGGCGGCGCGACAGGCGCAGCGACCGGTTGCCTCGCCGGGGAAAAGGGGAAAAAGAAGCTGGGAGCCCTTACTCGGGCTTGCTGATCAGCTTGGTCTTGGAGACGATCTCGCCGGTCTTCTTGTGGGGCTTGCGCAGGATGCTGTCGCCGGCCTTCTCCAGCTCCCGTGCTTCGTCGCAGAGGAAGGCGGCAATGCGCATCATCTCGTGAGCGCTGCCGACGATGGGCACGTACTGCTCGTACTCCTTGACCATGAAGCAGCCCCGCACGTTAACACCGGCGACAGCCGATGCGATCTCGTAGGCGGCCCGCGCCTTCGCGAGTGCGTAGGGGTTCGTGAACTCTCCCTCGACCGCCTTGTCCGTGGACATGACGATCTTGGGCAGCTCCAGGGCGTCTCCCTTCTTGCCGGCCTTCACCTGGTCGATCACCTTGTCGAGGGCGAGCTGGAGCTTGCGGAACGCACCCGTGATGGAGAGGACCTTGATCAGGTTGCCGTTGTAGTCGGCCATCTCGATGGGGTCCAGGAACTCGCGCCGTGCGCCGATCATGGAGTCCGCCTTCATGATGATGTAGCCGAACTTGCTGGCTTTCAGGGCCTCCCACTGCTCCTTCTTGGTGGTGATATCGTCGGTGATCACGACGACGGGGATGCCGGCCGCCTGGAGCGCCTCACGGGCGCCCGTCGGGCCCGGGAGAACGCCGTTCGGGGATACGACGACGGCGAAGTCCGGCTGCCAGGCCTTCATGTTGGATACGACGCGGTCGATATCCTCCGGCTGGAGCTTCGTACCGCTGGTCGCCTGGAAGGTGATCATGTCCTCCCGGTCGGCACGCTCGTCGAGGAGGAGCTCTGTCATAAGTCCGCTGGCAATATTGCCCAGTTTGGCAATTCCTACTTTAACTACCATGCGTTAACACCTCGTTTCTTTAACGACAACGTAATATCACCCAAAAGAAATATAAACGTTTTGGAATCACACTCTTTTATGCCTTTTCTGACCGTTGTGTTAAGGAAAAGTGTTTAAGTTCGCGGAATAATATGGTATGTATGAAGGATGGGATGCTCACGGATCGCCAGAAAGAGGTGCTGCGGTACCGGAAGAAGGGGCTGACGCAGCAGCAGATCGCCGATATCATCTCCACTTCGAAGGCCAATGTCTGCACCATCGAGAAGGCGGCACTGCAGAACATCGAACGGGCAAAGGAGACGCTGGCCTTCCTGCACACCCTGGACGCGACGCATCTCTGCACGCTGAAGGCGGAGACGGATCTCCTGGATGCCGCTTCGGTCATCTACCGGAAGGCGGAGGGGCTGGGCATCAAGGTCAAGTACGACACCATCTCGCTCCTCAACCGCCTGCGGGATTCGAATCCCGAGAAATTCCGGGGGCGGCTCATGCGCGAAAGCGTGGAGGTGTACATCAAAGACGACGGCGAGATCTACTTCCAGTGACCGGGCTGCGATCGCATCCCCCTATCCCATCCATTCCGTCCGATCCCCCCATCATCCCTGCATCGCGTGCCCGGTGAGGTTCTGCCACCCGTTTCATCCCCTCCGTATTCCCGTGCATCGCATCCGTGACAGGAACCTCCCGTGATATCGGGAGAGGAGCGGCTGCGGACTCCGGAGCAGGACCCACCGCACCGCAGGGTATGGCAGTCGGGGGTGCACCCCCCTCCCCCCAGCGCTAGCGACAGGGGCCGTGCAGGGGGAACGAGGTTCGCGGCACGAGATCCCTGCGGCCCGAAGGAAGAGAACCCGGTCGATCCCTCCCGGGCCCTTCCGGAACAGCAGAGGCCGTACAGGCACACCCGAGGACGCTTCAGATCTGTCCTGCAGGGAGCCTTCCCCCCCCGGGTATCAGGCCCGGACACGGGCTCTCGTACCCCGGAATCTCCGCTCCCCATCCCGGCGGTCCGCCGGGATGCGGCCTGCGAAGTCACCTGCGCACCGTTCCCGAACATCCCCTGCCGCCGCCGAAGGGCGGCATCCCGCCCTCCGATCGCATCGAGGGGGGATACGGGTGCGTGTCCGCTCACGCCGGCGGGCGATCAGGGGCCGACAGAGCTCCCCTCGATTCATGGCATGTGCCCGCACGGATGGCGCGCACCCGATCCCGCGGAATTATGCGAAAGTTTATCATGGCATCCGAACAATTTAATAGGAAGCCGCTATGGGGTAATCCGGTGCCCGGAATGGTAAAGAAACGGTCGAGAAGACTCTCGATTGCCATTCCGTCATCGTTTGCGGAAGAGACGGCGGACAGGAAACTCAGGGCCTACAAGGTCGGCCAGATCGCCCGGGCTGCCGGTGTCTTCCGCGTCGACGAGGTCGCGGTGTACCGGGACCCGCGGCACGATGACTCACGGGAGATCGTCGCGCTGCTCCGGTACGCCGAGACGCCGCAGTACCTCCGCAAGCATCTCTTCAGGCAGATGAAGGAGCTGCAGTATGCGGGTGTGCTGCCGCCGCTGCGGTTGCCGCACCATAGGGTTGAACCCGCCCTCATAGAGGGGCAGTATAGAGAAGGAGTTGTGCTGAAGCACAACGGGCTGACAGACGCCGGATCTGACGTGTCCGCCTGGGTGGACGTTGGTGCAACGAGCCCGGTTCCCATGGCCGAACCCGTGCCTGCGGGAAGGCGGATCACGGTCAGGATCTATTCGCGAGACGGGGTATTCTGGTGCACGCCAGAAGCATCCCCGGAGTACTGGGGATACAGAACCACGTTCCATCCCACCCTGTACCCGCTGCTCCGGGAGACGCCATGCGTCCTCGTTACGTCGGTGCAGGGTGAGGTCGCCACCTGCGACACACTCCGGCAGCGGCTCACACGCTGCCGGGGGGATGCGATCGTGGCGTTCGGCTCGCCGCATCACGGTGTACCGGCGCTTCTCGAGCGGGAGGGGCACTCCGGCTCGGAGTTCGCCGACGCCTGGATCAATGTCGTGCCCGGTCAGGGCTCCGCAACCGTACGAACAGAAGAGGCCGTAACAGCGGCACTCGCACTGATTAACATCATCGAAGAGTAGAGGGGTTAGAAGAGTATGCCCAAAGCAACGAGACCGCGCAGGGGATCCCTTGCCTACAGCCCGAGGAAACGCGCCCGGAGCCCGGTGCCGAAGTACCAGTCCTGGGCTGAAACGGCAGGGGCCCCCGTTCTGCAGGGGTTTGCCGGCTACAAGGTAGGCATGACGCACGTGATCATGGTCGACGATCACAAGAACAGCCCCACCGAGGGGAAGGACATCATGGTCCCGGTGACCATCGTGGAGGTCCCCTCGATGAAGGTGGCGGCACTGCGCGCCTACACCAGGGACACCTACGGCAGCCATGCACTCACGGAGGTGTGGGCGGAGACGCTCGATCCGGAGCTGAAGAGGCGGCTCACCGCCGGAAAGAATGACCACGAGAAGGCGCTCGAGACCATCCGCGCCGGGATCGGGAGCGGCAGCGTCTCCGATCTCTTTGCCCTGATGTACACGCAGCCGGCAGCGGTGAGCGGCATCCCCAAGAAGGTCCCCGACCTGATGGAGATCCGCATCGGCGGCAGCGCTCTTCCCGAGCGGTTCGAGTTCGGCCTCTCCATCCTGGGGAAAGAGGTGGGCGTCGAGAAGGTCATCGAGCCCGGCGCCTACGCCGACATCACGGCGATCACCACGGGAAAGGGGACGCAGGGGCCGGTCAAGCGATGGGGCGTCAAGCTGCGCAAGCGGAAGCACTCCCGCGGGGGCAAGGAACGGCACATCGGCACGCTGGGACCCTGGAACCCGCACCACATCCGCTGGCAGGTTCCCCAGATGGGGCAGACGGGCTACCAGCAGCGCACGGAGTTCAACAAGCGCATCCTGAAGATCGGAACGGACGGCAGCGAGATCACCCCGAGCGGAGGTTTCCTCCACTACGGCATCGTCCACAATCCCTACATCATGATCAAGGGATCCGTTCCGGGCCCCTGCAAGCGGCTGATCCGCATCCGCCCGGCAATGCGCCTGGGCGAACACAAGATTCGCACACCCGTCATCCACATGGTCAGCGTCCAGAGCAAGCAGGGTGATTGAGATGAGAGCAAAGGTTCTAGCACTGGACGGCGGGGTCGTGGAAGAGATCGAGCTGCCGCCCGTATTCGAGTCGGACTACAGACCGGACCTCATCAAAAAAGACGTGCTGGCGATCCAGAGCCGGCGGTTCCAGCCGCACGGCACCGACGTCTACGCCGGCATCCGCACCTCGGCGGACTCCTGGGGATCCGGCAGGGGTGTCGCCCAGGTGCCGCGGCTGAAGAACGCGTCCCGCGCCGCCCGCGTGCCGCAGGCGAAGGGCGGGCGCGAGGCCCATCCGCCGAAGGCCGAGAAGGTGCTCGTCGAGAAGATCAACAAGAAGGAGAAGAGAAAAGCGCTTCAATCAGCGATTGCAGCCACTTGCAGGGGGGAACTCGTCCGCATGCGGGGACACCGCTACGAGGGGGCCCTCCCGCTGGTGCTCACCGACGAGTTCGAGCACCTCGAGAAGACCTCCGAGGTCATCGCGGTGCTGGGCGCCGTGGGCGCGTACGCCGACGTGGAGCGGGCCAAGGCGAGCCGGACCGTCCGTGCGGGGCGGGGCAAGCTGCGGGGTCGCCGCTACAAGCAGCGCAAGAGCATCCTGATCGTGACCGCCGGCGAGCCTTCGCGCGCCGCATCCAACCTGGCAGGGGTGGACGCGGTCAGCGTCCGCCGGCTGAACACGGAGCACCTGGCGCCCGGCGCCCAGGCGGGCAGACTCACCCTCTGGACGCGGAGTGCGCTGCGGACGCTGGAGGGGATGTGAGATGGTCCTGAAGTATCCGTTCGTGACAGAGAAGGCCATGATGCTCCTGGAGAACGAGAACAAGCTCCAGTTCCTGGTGCACCGGGAGGCGACCAAGGGCGAGATCAAGAGAGAGATCGAGCGGGCCTTTGATAAAGAGGTCAGATCCGTCCGCACCATGCTCACCATGAAGGGTGAGAAGAAGGCGATTGTCAGCTTCCAGGACGAAAAAGCCGCCGAGGAGATCCTGAGCCGGCTTGGAATCATGTAGGTGAGGAAATGGGACATCGAATCCAGACACAGAACAGGGGCAGAGGCGGCCCGTCCTATCGCGCACCTTCCCACAACTACAAGGCAGAACTGAAGCACCCGGCGGCCCCGGACGAGCAGGCCCGGGGGACTGTCATCGACATCGAGCACGACCCGGCACGGCACGCGCCCATCGCACGGGTGCAGCTCGAGAACGGCAGCAAGTTCTACATGCTCGCCACCGAAGGGCTCGCCACCGGCGACACGGTCGCCTGGGGGGCGCAGGCAGAGGTGCGGAGCGGAAACACCCTCCCCCTCGGGGCGATCCCCGTCGGCGCCTACGTCTGCAACATCGAGGCCCGCCCCGGTGACGGGGGGAAGTTCGTCCGATCGTCGGGCGCCCAGGCCGTCATCATGGGCAAGTCCGAGGACGGGAAGGTGGGCGTCCGCATGCCCAGCGGCAAGACGAAGTGGTTCAACAACCGCTCCCTGGCGACTGTCGGCATCGTGGCCGGCGGCGGCCGGGGGGAGAAGCCCTTCGTGAAGGCCGGCAAGAAGTACCACAAGATGAAGAACACGGCCTCGAAATGGCCGAATGTGCGGGGCGTCGCCATGAACGTGATCGACCATCCCTTCGGCGGCGGCGCACACCAGCATGCCGGGAGGCCCAAGACCGTATCGCGGGGAACCCCGCCCGGACGGAAGATAGGACTGATCGCTGCCCGGCGAACCGGCAAGAAGAAGAGGTAGAGAGCCATGGTCAAGAAGACAGCGAAACGGATGCCGAGGCGGCGTGAGGAGTTCACCTACCGCGGGTTCAGCATGGACGAACTGAAGCAGATGGGGATGACCGATCTGGTCGCGATCATGCCGGCACGCGCCCGCCGGAAGTTCCTGCGGGGCCTGACCCGGGACGAGGAGAGTCTGCTGGCAGACATCCGCGCCGGGGAGGCGAAGGTGCGGACCCACCTGCGCAGCATGGTGATCATGCCGGAGATGATCGGCCGATCGATCGAGATCCACAACGGCAAGGAGTTCGTGAGAGTCGACCTCCAGCCCGAATCCCTCTTCCACTACCTGGGGGAGTTTGCCCTGACCCGTAAGAGGGTCTCGCACGGGAGCGCCGGTATCGGTGCGACGCGGTCGAGCAAGTACGTGCCCCTGAAGTGATCCCTATGGCAAGGACCAGGTATTCCATGCAGGTTGAGGGGGAGGGGTTCGCCCGCGCCAAGGCCAACGAACTGCCCATATCGCCCAAGCACGCGATCGAGATCGCGAACTTCATCCGCTTCATGCGGACGGATGCGGCGATCGACTACCTGAAGCAGGTCGCGGAGAAGAAGAAGGCGATTCCCTTCAAGCGGTTCAACCGCAACGTGGCGCACCGGCGGGGGCTCCAGGGCTGGGACGCGGGGCGGTTCCCGCAGAAGGCGGCCCGGGAGTTCATCCGCCTGCTCGAGTCCGTCGGGAAGAACGCGGAGTACAGCGGGCTGGACACGTCCCGACTCAAGATCATCCATGTATCCGCCAACCGGGGACGGCGGTTCGAGGGCTACTTCCCCCGGGCGATGGGGCGGGCGACTCCGAAGAGGCGCGAGACCGTCAATCTGGAAGTTATCGTGAAGGAGGTGGAGTGATATGGCAGTGGAGAGGCGGTTCGTCGCCGAAGGCGTGCGCAAGGTGCGTGTCGAGCGCTACCTCCAGAAGGAGCTGAAGCGTGCCGGCTACGGCGGCATGGACTTCGCCCGCACACCGCTCGGCACCCAGGTGACCATCTATGCCGAGAAGCCGGGGATCGTGATCGGCAAGGGCGGGAAACTGGTGCGGCAGATCACGCAGGATCTGGCAACCCAGTTCGGCGTGGAGACCCCCCAGGTGGAGGTGCTGCAGGTCCAGAACCCGAACTACAACGCCCAGATCATGGCGGAGAGGCTGGCAAACGCCCTGGAGCGGGGCTGGTACTTCCGGAAGGCGGGCTCCAGCATCATCCGCCGTGTGATGGAGTCCGGAGCCCTGGGCTGCGAGGTCATCATCGCCGGCAAGCTGACCGGCCCCCGGGCCCGGGTGCAGAAGTTCGTCGAAGGCTACATCAAGCACGCCGGTGAACCGAGCATCGCCATCGTCGAGAGGGGCTATGCGGTCGCCGTGAAGAAGCTCGGGGTGATCGGCGTCCAGGTCAAGATCATCCCGCCGCAGGCAGCGCTCCCGGACGACTTCAGGGTCGTCGAGGCGGCGAAGGAGGAGGCTCCGCCCGGGATCACCGTGACGGAGGTCGGCGAGGAGGTCGAGGCGGCGCTTCCCGAAGAGGAGTTCGAGGAGGAGGTGTAGCGTGGCCATCTTCCGCGCCAACGAGGTCCACCAGATGCGGGACACGGAGCTCGCCGAGCAGCTCCAGAAGCTGCAGATGGAGCTCGTCCAGAAGTACGGAAAGGTGGGCACCGGCGGATCGACGGAGAACCCCGGGCGCATCCGCGAGCTGAAGAGAACGATAGCACGGATCAAGACCGAGATGAACCAGAGGGCCCGCCGGGCTCCTGAAGCGTGAGTGCAGACATGGGATCTCCGATAACGCGCGATACCGTGCTCCGCCACGAACTGATCGGGCTGGCGGCATCCGTTGTGGACGCCCGCAACCCGACGCACCGGGGTATGCAGGGGATGATCGTCGACGAGACCCGGAGCATGATCGTGATCAGCACGGCATCGGGCGAGAAGAAGATCCCCAAGCGCCACACCACGTTCCGGCTCTGGCTGCCGGATGGCACCGTGGTGGACGTGCAGGGGTCCGCGCTCGAGATGCGGCCCGAGAAGCGAGTCGATATCAGAGGTAAATAAATATGGCACGTAACATAGGATTGGACGTCAAGCCTCCGAGCAAGGAGTGCACCGACGTATTTTGTCCGTTTCACGGCACCTTGCCGGTGCGCGGCCAGGTGATCACCGGCAACGTCGTGAGCGACCGAATGGAAGGATCGGTAGTCGTGGGACGCGAGTACCTGCACTACGTCAAGAAGTTCAACCGCTACGAGAAGCGGAGCTCCGGCATCCATGCCCACAACCCTCCCTGCATCAACGCCCGGGAGGGTGACCGGGTGAAGATCGCCGAGTGCAGGCCAATCTCCAAGACCAAGCATTTCGTCGTGGTGGAGGTGCTCGCCCCATGAAGGCGAAGCAGTCCACGGTGCCCCGTCCGCTGAACGTGGGTACCCGCCTGATCTGCGCGGACAATACCGGCGCCCGCCTGGTCGAGGTCGTCTCCGTGGACCGGTTCCACGGCGTGATGCGGCGGTCCCCGCGGCTGGGGCTCGGGGACGTGGCCACGGTGGCTGTCAAGAAGGGCACGCCCGACATGCGCCGCAAGCTGGAGAAGGCCGTCGTGATCCGCCAGAGGAAGGAGTTCCGGCGCATCGACGGGCTCCGGGTCTCCTTCGACGAGAACGCGGTCGTCATCGTGAACGAGAAGCACGAGCCCAAGGGGACGGAGATCAAGGGCCCGGTCGCACGCGAGGTCGCCGAGCGGTTCCCGAAGATCGGCTCCATGGCGACGATCATCGTCTAGGAGAGGCTGAAACAATGACGATTACACGCAGCGAACAGCCCAGAAAGCAGCGCAGGGCACAGAAGAACGCGCCGAACCACGCGAAGAGCCGTTTCCTCTCCGCTCCCCTCGCGGCCGATCTGCGGGAGAAGTACGGGCGGAGAAGCGCCCGCGTGGTGACGGGAGACACCGTCCGGGTGCTCCGCGGCGACTTCGCCGGAGAGGAGGGCACGGTCGAGTCCGTGGACACCGGAACCAGCATGCTGGTGATCGGCGGAGTGTCCCTGGTCAAGGCGGACGGCAAAGAGGTGCCGCGGCCCGTCCACGCCTCGAATGTGGTGATCACCAGGCTGAACCTGGAAGACGGGCGCCGGAGCGAATCGTTCGCGGGAGGTCGCTGACATGGGCAACTACAGGAAGCGGCTGACCGCCCCGGACGCGTGGCGCATCCGCAAGAAGACCAGCGCATGGGTGACGAAGACGTCTCCCGGACCGCACGACCGGAACGCGATGCCGATCGCCGTCTGGCTCCGGGACCGCATGGGGCTCGCGCGCACCATGCACGAGGTGAAGCAGATCCTGAACCAGAGGGCGGTGATCGTCAACGGACGTGCCGTGACGGACCCGGGCCTGGGCATCGGGATCTTCGACGTCGTCTCCCTGCCGGGGATCCACAAGCACTACCGTGTGCTGGTGGACGAGAAGGGAAACCTCGTTACCCGCGAGATCGGGGAGGAGGATGCGCGGATGCGGCTCGCCAAGATCCGCGGAAAGACCATCGTTCCCGGCGGCAGGGTGCAGCTGAACCTGTCCTTCGGAGCCAACATTCTCGCGGACAACACCTACCGCCCCGGCGACTCGATCGTGATCGCGCTCGACGAATCGGAGAGGTTCCGGATCCTGGAGCACTACCCCTTCGGCATCGGCGCCTACGCCCTGGTCATCGGGGGTCGGCACGCGGGGATGGTGGGCAGGATCGTCGAGATCGCCACCGTGCCCGGGAGTGTCCCCAACCGCGTCGTGCTGGAGGGCGAGGGTGGCATGGGCCGTTTCGACACGATCGGCACCTACGTCTTTGTGATCGGGCGGGATGCGGCCGCAGCCCGGAGATGGGGGGTGGTTGAGTCATGACGCCGGATACGGCAGCCGGGAACCCGATGCGGGAGCTCTACATCGACAAGGTCGTGGTGCACATGGGCGTCGGGGAGAGCGGCGACAAGCTCGAGAAGGCCGAAGCCGTGATGCAGACCATCACCGGCCAGAAGCCCGTACGCACCATCGCCCGGAAGACCCAGCCCGCGTTCGGCATCCGCAAGGGCGCCCCCATCGGATGCAAGGTGACCCTGCGGGGCGAAGCCGCAGAGGCCTTCGTGCAGACGGCACTGGCCATCAACCAGAAGCGGCTCTCCGCATCCCAGTTCGACAGCGACGGGAATGTCTCCTTCGGGATCGAGGAGCACACCGATTTCCCGGGGATGGCGTACGATCCCGCGATCGGCATCTTCGGCATGGACGTCAACATGGTGATCGAGAGGCGCGGGATCCGCATCGCGCGGCGGAAGATCGAGCAGAAGCGGCTCCCCGCGAAGCAGAGGGTGAAGCCGGAAGAGGCGATGGCGTTTCTGAAGGAGCGCTACCAGGTGGAGGTGCTCTAGCATGGGCAACGAGCAGAAGCAGAAGAAGTTCGGGCGCGGGGCACACGCGTGCCTGCTCTGCGGGCGCAAGCAGGGTCTTGTGCGCAAGTACCACATCAATCTCTGCCGCCAGTGTTTCCGTGAGTGGGCCCGGCAGATGGGATTTCGAAAATATACCTGAGGGGAGACATGGCACGACTGGATACTATCTCTGACGCGATGAGCACCATCAAGAACGCGGCCGATACCGGCAAATCCGAGTGCATCGTGGAGCCGGCGAGCAAGCTCATGGGTGCCATGCTCCGGATCATGCAGGAGCGGGGCTACATCAGCGGCTTCGAGTATATCGACGATCGCCGCGGCGGCCAGTTCCGGGTCCTGCTCAGCGGGCGGATCAACAAGTGCGGCTCGATCACGCCGCGGTTCGACGTGGAGCTCGACAAGATGGAGTACTGGGAGACGCGGTACCTGCCGGCGAAGAACTTCGGCATCCTCATCCTGACCACCTCGCAGGGGGTCATGTCCCACGAGGAGGCGCGGATGAAGGGCATCGGCGGGCAGCTGCTGGGATACGTGTACTAGGGGCGCATATGGCAACGATACACACGATCAAGATACCTGCGGGGGTGAACATCGCGCAGGAGGACGGTCGAATCACCGTCAGCGGCCCCCGCGGCGTCGTCCGGCGCGAGATGCAGTATCCCGGGATCACCATCGCGTGCGACGGCAGGGAGTGCACCGTCGGCACCGCATCGAGGAGAAAGGACCTGATCGCGATGTGCGGCACCTTTGCAGCGCACATCCGCAACATGTGCCGCGGCGTGACGGAAGGCTACGAGTACCGCATGAAGGTGGTCTACAGCCACTTCCCCATCCAGCTGAAGGTGGTGGGGGACAGGGTCGAGATCAACAACTTCCTCGGTGAGAAGAAACCGCGCTACGCAACGATACGGGAAGGCGTAAAAGTCGCCGTCGGAAACGACGAGGTCGTCATCAGCGGCATCGACAAGGAGTCGGTGGGCAACACCGCCGCCTCCATCGAGCGGGCGACCAAGATCCGCTACCGCGACCCGCGGGTGTTCCAGGACGGCATCTACCTGGTGGAGAGGGTGTGAAATGGCAGACGACAGAATTCGATTGATACGGATACGCAGGGGTAAAGAGACCCATTTCCGCCGGCGGGGCGTGCACCAGAAGAAGAAACTCGCCGATGTCTGGCGGAGGCCGCGGGGCCAGCACAACAAACTGCGGCGCCAGCTGAAGGCGAAGGGGCCTCTGCCCGCGCCCGGCTACGGCAGCCCCATCCTCGTCCGCGAACTCCACCCCAGCGGATTCCGGGACGTTCTGGTGTTCAATGCGGCCGATCTTGCGGACCTGGATCCGGCGCAGCACGCGATCCGCATTGCGGGAACGGTCGGCGGGAGAAAGCGGAAGGAGGTCCAGGCAGCCGCCATCGCAGGCGGATTCCGGGTCCTGAACCCGAAGGCTGCGAAGGAGAGCGCTCCCGAGGAAGAGACGGAGGAGGGGGAAGGCAATGAGTGACCTCGCGACGCAGCGGCGGATCGCCGCCGAGGTGCTGAAGTGCGGCATCAACCGCATCTGGATGGACCCCGAGAGAAAGGCGGACATCGAGGCCGCCATCTCCCGTGCGGACGTCCGGGCTCTCATCGAGCAGGGGGTCATCGCCGCCCGCCAGAAACAGGGGGTCAGCCGGGGCCGTGCGCGGCTTCGGGCCCTGAAGAAGGCCTACGGACACCGCAAGGGGCCGGGAAGCCGGAAAGGAGCGGGTGGCGCGCGGACGCCGCCCAAGAGGAGATGGATCCAGCGGGTCCGCGCCCAGAGGAGGGTGCTCCGCGAGCTGCGGGCCGAAGGGAGTCTCGACCGGCACCAGTACCGCATCCTCTACAGGAAATCGGCCGGCGGGGAGTTCCGCAGCGTTGCGCACCTGAAGGCGCACATCGGCTCTGCGACGGAGAGGAGGACGTGAGATGGCGCGAGGACCGAGATACTTCGTCCCGTTCCGCCGGCGGCGGGACGGGAAGACCGACTACTACGCGCGGACGCGCCTCGTGGTCTCGGAGCACCCACGGATGGTGGTGCGGAGGACCGGCCGCCACGTCATCGCGCAGCTCGTCGTGGCCGGGATGGACGGCGACCGCACGCTGGTCGCCGCCAGCTCCGCCGAGCTCCGCGGACGGGGGTATACGGGGAGCCTCTCGAACACCCCTGCCGCCTACCTCACCGGTATGCTCTGCGGGGTGCGTGCCGTCAGGGGCGGCTACGACTGTGCGGTGCTCGACATCGGTCTGCACCGTGCGACCGTGGGTGCCCGCGTGTTTGCCGCCCTCCGCGGCGCCGTGGAGGCGGGGCTGGACATCGCCCACGACGAGGCGATCCTGCCCGATGCCGCCCGCCTGCTGGGCGAGCACATCGCCGCTTACAGTGCGGAGAAGGCAGGGATCGTTGAGAACGTGAAACAGGTGGCAGAAGCCATACGAAAGGAGATCGAGTGACATGGCGGTAGAAGTTGAGGAGTGGGTCCCTCTCACCGGCCTTGGCAAGATGGTTGCCCGCGGCGAGATCGCCTCCATTGACGAGGTGCTCAAGAGCGGCAAGCCCATCAAAGAGCCGCAGATAGTGGATGCTTTTCTGCCAGACCTGGAGGACGAGGTACTCGATATCACCATGGTCCAGCGCATGACCGACTCGGGCCGCCGGGTGAAGTTCCGGACGGTGGTCGTCGTGGGCAACCGCAACGGCTACATCGGGCTCGGGCAGGCGAAGGACAACCAGGTAGGAGACGCGATCAAAAAGGCGATCGACGACGCCAAGATGAACCTGATCAAGGTGCGGAGAGGCTGCGGGAGCTGGGAGTGCGCCTGCGTGACGCCCCACTCCCTCCCCTTCGAGGTGACGGGAAGGGCCGGCAGCGTGCGGGTGACGCTGAAGCCGGCGCCGCAGGGCATCGGGCTTGTCACGGGCGATATCGCCAAGAAGGTGCTGGAGCTCGCGGGCTTAAAAGACGTCTGGACGTTCACCAGCGGGCACAACCTCACCACTATCACCTTCCCCAAGGCGACCTACGTCGCCCTGGCGAAGACCAACCAGGTGCGGATGGGAGGGGGGTCCCGCTGATGCTCGCCGTCGTGCAGGTGCGCGGGGTGGTCAACACCCGGCGCGAGATCAAGGACACCCTCAAGATGCTCCGCCTTCACCACATCAACCACTGCGTGCTGGTGCCGGATACGCCCGAGTACCTGGGCATGATCCGCAAGGTGAAGGACTACATCGCCTATGGCGAGGTGGACGAGGAGACCCTTGCCACCATCCTGGAGACCCGCGGACGGCTCCCGGGGAATGCGAGGCTCACCGATGCCTACGTGCGGGAGCACTCCCGCTTCAACTCCATCGCGGAGTTCGCACGGGCCCTCCACCGGGGGGAGGCGTCGATCAAGGATCTCCCCGGGTTCAAACCGGTCCTGCGGCTCCACCCCCCGCGGAAGGGGTACGCGACCACCAAGAGGACCTTCCAGCAGGGCGGAGCGCTCGGTTATTATGGCAAGGAGATCAATACTCTTCTGTACAAGATGAGGTGAGGCAGTGCCGGTTAACTACAGATCGAAGTTCCGCGGCTCGAGAACCTGCGGTGGCGGAACGCACAAGAACCGCCGCGGCGGGGGAAGCCGGGGCGGGCGGGGGCGTGCTGGTGCGTGCAAGCACCACTTCGTCCGCTACTACCTGCAGGGATTCCGCTACGGCAAGCACGGCTTCAGCCGCGATCAGACCGCGTCCGTGAAGACGATGGACGTCGGGTTCATCGACGAGAACATCGACAGGTTCCTTGCCCTCGGCATCGCCCGCCAGGACGGGGAAGCCATCAGCCTGGACGTGGGCGACCTCGGCGTGGACAAGGTGCTCGGCAGCGGCAGGGTCACCCGCAGGATGAACATCTCTGCCAGGGCGTTCTCCGAGCAGGCGAAGGAGAAACTGCAGAAGAACGGCGGTCAGGCACTCGTATCCTGACGTAATTCTCTGGTGGAACCATGGGAGCCCTACTGGATCGATTTGAGCCCCTGCTCGCAGCGATGCCTGCCGTCAGGAGCCCCGAGGGGCATGTCCACTTCAAGAACAAGCTGATGTGGACGCTTGCCATCCTGCTTCTGTACTTCATTCTGGCCAACATACCTGTGTTCGGTCTCTCTCCCACCTCGCAGGATATATTCCTCTTCTACCGGGCACTTCTGGCGGGTGAGAGCGGATCGATCGTCCATCTGGGGATCGGTCCGATCGTCACGGCATCCATCGTCCTCCAGCTGCTGAAGGGTGCGGATCTCCTCCAGATCGATACCAGTGAGGCGCGCGGTCAGGTCATGTACATGGGGCTGCAGAAGCTCCTGATCTTCGTGATGATCGTCGTGGAGGCGGCTCCCAACCTGGTCGGCGGGTTCCTGCAGCCCGATCCGCAGGTCGCGATGGAACTCTTCGGAGGCAACCTTACGGCCGTCTCCCTGCTGATCTTCGTCCAGATCTGCATCGGCGGCGTGCTGATCTTCCTGATGGACGAGGTGGTCACCAAGTGGGGCATCGGGTCCGGTGTGGGGCTGTTCATCATCGCGGGGATCTCGCAGAGCATCGTGAACGGACTGTTCAACTGGGAGGCGGTGGCGGATCCCTTCCCTGTCGGGTTCTTCCCGCGCCTCTTCGCCATCGGCCTCTCGGGGGGGAGTTACTTCCAGTACTTCGGGACGGACCTGCTCGCGTTCGTCACGACGATCGCGATCTTCCTGATCGTGGTCTACGTGGAGTCGACTCGCGTCGAGATCCCCCTGGCGCACACGAACGTGCGGGGGGTGCGGGCACGGTTCCCGGTGAAGCTCATCTACGCGAGCGTGCTCCCCATGATCCTGGTGCGGGTGCTGCAGGCGAACATCCAGCTGATCGGGATGTTCCTCTCCAACATCGGCATCACCATCTTCGGCACTTTCGAGGGGCAGACCCCGCAGAACGGGCTGATGTACTTCCTCTCGCCCGTCAACGGCCCGACGGACTGGATGTGGTGGATCACGGACCTCGGGCATGCGCCCTGGGAGGTGATCCTGCGCCTCGGTATCGATATCGTCTTCGTCGTGGCGGGCAGTGCGCTGTTTGCCCTGTTCTGGATCAAGACGGCGGGGCTGGACAGCAAGGACGTCGCCCGCCAGATCCAGCTCTCGGGGATGCACATCCCCGGCTACCGGCGGAACCCGCAGGTGCTGGAGAAGTACCTGGACCGCTACATCCCCCGCGTCACCGTCATCGGAGGGGTCTTCATCGGGCTCCTGTCCGTTGCTGCCAACCTCTTCGGCGTGATCGGCGCTGTCAGCGGCACCGGGCTCCTGCTGGCGGTGAGTATCACCTATCGGCTGTATGAGGAGATCGCCAGCCAGCAGATGATGGAGATGTACCCCCTCATGCGGCAGTTCTTTGGCAAGGAGTAGACATGGGTAGAAGGATCGTCATCACCGGCGTCCCCGGTGTGGGCAAGACCACCGTCATCAACGGGGCCCTCCAGGAGCTCGAGAAGGAGGGCATCACGTACCAGTCGATCAACTTCGGCAGTTTCATGTTCGAGGTGGCATCGAGCGAAGGAATGGCAAACGATCGGGACGAGATGCGGAAACTGGACCGCACGCTGCAGAAGCAGCTGCAGCAGCTGGCGGCAAAGAAGATCGCCGAGATCGACGGCAACGTGATCGTGGATACGCACAGTTCGGTGAAGACACCGAAGGGCTACCTGGCCGGGCTGCCCGAATGGGTGCTGCGGGAACTGCAGCCCGATATCCTCGTCCTGGTGGAGACGGACGAGGACCAGATCCTGAAGCGGAGGCTGAACGATCCGACACGGTCCCGGGACATGGAGGGCTACCGCGAGATCGCCGAGCACCAGCGGTTCAACCGCTCCATCGCCGCGGCGTATGCGATGCTCACGGGATGCACGGTCAAAGTGGTGATGAACCAGGATCACCTCCTGGACAGGGCGATCCTCGAATTGGCGGACGTCCTCCGGTGAGAGCGCGATGGCAGACACCTCCCGATTCGGACCCTTCGTCCCGCTGATCCTCCTCTTTCTGATGATGATCTCCTACAGCATCGAGGTGGTGCGGGTGACGGTGGGATCCGCCATGGACGTCATCCTGGGTCCCCTGATCAACAGTCCCCCCTTCGGTCTGGGGATGCCCTTCTATATCGTCCTCCTGATCCTCGCATCCCTGACCGGCCTCTACTCCTCCCTCATCCAGAAGTACACCATCGACTACGAGAGGATGCAGGCGGTGCAGAAACGGATGAAGGAGTTCCAGAAGGAGTTCCGCGAAGCCCAGCTCTCGCAGGACGAGAAGAAGATCAAGAAGCTGGAGGCGCGGCGCGACAAGATGATGCAGGAGCAGCTGGAGATGTCCCGTGAGCAGTTCAAGCCGATGAGCTACATCCTGATCGTCTCCGTACCCATCTTCTTCTGGCTCCTCTTCCGGCTGCCGACGCTGCCCGCCGAGGTGGCGGTGATCGCCCTGCCGCTGATCGGGCTGACCCACCTGAATGCGGCGGCCCTGGGGCCGGTGCCGGCCTGGATCCTCTGGTACATGATCGCCTCCCTCACCGTCAGCCAGGTGATCCGAAAGGCGCTGAATATCGGGGGGATCTGATGCGGATCACGATCAGCGGACCCCCGGGGAGCGGCACCACGTCGCTGGCGTACCACCTGGCGGAACGGTTCGGGCTGCGGGTCGTCTCCGCCGGCGAGGCGTTCCGCCAGCTGGCGAAGGAGAGGGGCATGGATCTGGCGGAGTTCAGCCGTCTTGCCGAGAACAACCAGACCATCGATATGCAGATCGATGCGCGGCAGAAGGAGATCGCCGGGGCGGAGGACGAGATCGTCGTCGAGGGGCGGCTCTCGGGCTGGATGGTGGAGCATGCCGACCTGAAGATCTGGCTCGACGCCCCCCTCCCCGTCCGTGCCAGGCGGATCTCGGAGCGTGACGGGGGGGACGAGGGTTCTGCCCTCGAGAGGACGAAAGTGCGGGAGGCGTCCGAACGGGTGCGCTACAGGACCTATTACGGCATCGATATCGGCGATCTCTCGCCCTACCACATGGTCCTCGACACCGCTCTCTGGAACCGCGAGGAGCTCGCGAGCATCGTCGATCTCGCCGTGAGCTATCTCCGGGAATAACGAGCCGCTCTCTGTTTTTCGCCGGTGGGGGTGTTCTGGAGCCGCAGGAAGCGGCGTCTCTCCCCGGGTCTGTGCGGTTTTATCCGCGGAGAGGGGGCGTGCGAGAAGGGTTGCCGCCGAACTGCCGGGTCCTTCCTGCCTCGCGGGATTCTGCCGGGGAAAGCAATAAGTATGGGTAACGCCTCACCCAGAGAGCAACGGGAGGAGGCCCGGACATGAAACGTATTGCGATCTGTATTCTCCTGTCCATCCTGGCAGCTACTGTGCTCGCCGCGGGATGCACCGGCTCTCTCGAGGAGAGCGGTCTCGTGCCGGGAGCGGACTCCACGCCGGCGGTAACGCAGGCGACTGCCATGCAGGGAACGGACGGCGGGGCCGCCATCCAGCTGCCGCCGCCCCGCCAGGACAGCAACGCATCTCTGGAGCGGGTGCTGCTCACCCGCCGCTCGGTGAGCCGGTACCGGACCGATCGGCCGCTCGCCCTCTCGGAGGTGTCCCAGCTGCTCTGGGCCGCCCAGGGCATCACAGGCCCGGAGGGGCGCAGGACCGCCCCGTCCGCAGGGAGGACATACCCCCTGGAGGTCTACGTGGTCGCCGGGAACGTGAATGATCTCCCCGCCGGCATCTACCACTATCTGCCGGACGGGCACCAGCTGGAGAGGCTGGCGGAGGGCGACGTTCGGCAGGCGCTGAGTGCGGCGGCCCTGGACCAGGCGGAGGTGCGGGAGGCTCCGGCCGACATCGTCATCACGGCGTTCCCCGAGAGGACCCGCAACTTCGGGGACCGGGCGGAGCGGTACGTGTTCCTGGAGGCGGGGCATGCGGCCCAGAACGTCCTGCTGCAGGCGGTTGCCCTGAACCTCTCCAGCATACCCGTCGGGGGATTCAACGACACCCGGGTGCGGTCGGTGCTGAGCCTGGCAGAAAATCAGGTCCCGCTCTACATCATGCCGGTGGGAACAAAGGCCTGAACCGCATCCCGCCTTTTTTCCCGCTCCCATTCTGCAGGGCACAGAAGGAGAGGATGGGCCCGCATGCAGCCCCCCGGCGCTCCAATGCGACGCGGGTGCGGTCTGGATGACCGGATCGAACAGGGCGTCTTATTGCCTGAGAGCCCTCCGCCCCCCATAGGTGCCGCCATTTCTGCGCAAGCACGGGATGTGCCGGAAGCATGCGGCGCCTTTCAGGGGCAGGGCGTTCCGGCATCCACGGCGCGGTCCGCACGGATGCGGGGGGGGGCAGGGGACCGGGATTCTCTATGAGGTGGGGAGAGCTGAAGTCCCCTCGTCCCGGGAAGGAGAATGTATCCCACATATATCCCCGCGGATTCCTTCGCAATGCGGGGGGTGTGGGGGAAGAGAATCGCGCAGCGCTTCCATGCTGGGATGCCGCACCGCAGGGAGTCCCGGAAGGGGGGAGGTACCCTCCCTTCCGATACCCCGGAGCAGATCCGGCATGGGAACGTAGATGCTCTTTCGTACGGCAGTGACGAGGGAGATGGATCCTTTCTCAGGGCAGGATAGGGGCGGCCAGACTGCTCGACCATCGCGCTGCCGCCTCGTCGGAAAAGGGGCTCGATCCCCCTGACCGCAGAACGGGCAGGGAAGCCCTTCACCAGAACGGCATTCAGAGATCCTGCAGCCGTTCGGCCACCGCCGCTCCGATCTCGCGGAGGGCCGACGCTGCAGGCGAGTCCTGCAGGGTGACAGGGCGACGGTGGCGGATGCTCTCGATCACCTGCCCGTCATACGGGATCCGCCCCAGAATCCCGAGCCCCTGCTCCCGGCAGTAGCCCTCGATTCGGTTCGCAATCGCCTCGTCCAGGGTATGCTTGTTGACGATCACCGAGGTGTCCACGCCGAATCCCCGGCAGACCTGCACCGCCCGCTCCATATCGTGGAGGGCGGATACGCTCGGCTCCGTGGCGAGGATGACCGCGTCGGCGCCGGAGATGGTGGAGATGAGGGGGCAGCCGATGCCCGGCGGACCGTCGATCAGCAGCAGGTCACGGTCCCCCGCCTCCCCGATCGCCTGCCTCTTCACCTCTGCGACCAGCAGCCCGCTGGTGCCGGCGCCCGGTTCCAGGCGGGCGTGAGAGAGGGGGCCCCACTCCGTGTCGGAGTAGTAGATCGCGCCGGCGACGCGTGGCTGCAGGGTAATTGCCTGCTGCGGGCATACGACCGTGCAGACGGCGCACCCCTCGCACCGGACGGGGTTCACGGAATAGACATCACGATTCTGGACTATGGCATCGAATCGACAGATTTCTGCACACTCCCCGCATCCGGCACAGAGACCGGGGTCGATCGCCGCACACTGCATGCCATAGAACGAGCGTGTGGAGATCACCGTCGGGTTGAGGAGAAGTTCCAGGTTGGATGCGTCCACGTCGCAGTCCGCCATCACTTTCGAACAGGGAAGGACCGTTGCGAGGGCGGCGGTGATCACCGTCTTTCCCGTACCCCCCTTCCCGCTGATCACGGCAAGCTGCTTCATCTGCTTCCCCCGGCGATATCCTGGATCCGCGTGTAGAGATCGGTGAATCTCCCCTGCCACTGCGGCATGTGCACGGCGAAGAGCTCCCCGCGGTTCTGCCAGGCGGCGATCTTCCGGTCAAAGGGGATGCGCAGCAGAACGGGCAGGTCGTGCCGGGAGCATACGGCCATCGTCTCCGCATCATCCCCATCGCTGCGGTTGATCACCACGCCCGCGGGGACGCAGAGCTTCTTCGCGACCGCTGCCGCGAGCTCCAGATCGTGCAACCCGAAGGGGGTGGACTCCGTGACCAGCAGGCAGAAGTCCGAATCTTCCATGGTCTCCACGACCGGGCACGCGGTGCCCGGCGGCGCATCGTAGATGATCAGCCCGGCAGGCTCTGCTGCCTGTTTTGCCGCCTGGATCACGCGGGTGCTGTGGATCTCCCCCACGTCCAGGACCCCGCTGATCAGGCGGAGATGCGGGAAGGGGCGGGACTCCCAGACCCTGCCCACCGCCTCCATCTCCTCGCGAACAGCCCCGGTGGGGCATACGAGAGAGCAGCCGCCGCAGGAATGGCAGAGCTCCCGGAAGAACCGGATGTCGTTCTCCAGCACCAGGAGCGCGCCGTATCGGCACTGTTCCGCGCACCTCCCGCAGAAGGTGCATGCAGAGGTGTCGATGACGGGAACGGGTGTGGTTACGGGAGATTCGCTCCGCCCATCCTGAAAGAAGAGGTGGAGATTCGGCTCCTCCACATCGCAGTCCACGAGCACCACATCCCTCTCCTGTGCGAGGCTGTAGCCCAGGTTCGCGGCAACCGTGCTCTTCCCCGTCCCCCCTTTTCCGCTGGCCACGGCGATCTTCGCCACATTCATCCTCACAGGAGCCTTGTTAGCTTTCCCGCACGATAGAGGGCGAGGGCGTCTCTGACCGTGCCGCCGGCGCGGTACTGGTAGGCATCGATGCCGGCTGCCTGCAGGGCGCTTGCCGCATTCCCTCCCACCTGACCGGTGACGACCGCCTTCACACCGTGGTTGACCAGCAGCTGGACTGTTCTGGGACCCACGCCTCCCGCCGCATCGGCGCCCGGGTTCTGGATGGAGGTCTCCGTTCCCGTATCCGTATCGATCAGGATAAGGTAGGGCGATCTTCCGAACCGTTCCTCTACGGGAGCATCCATCGTGCTCCCTTTTGCAGTAATGCAGAGCATCATGGTATCACCTTCGAGTAATTATTACTCAAATGCGCGAATTACTATATAGGTTGGTGCTCATCTCATATTAGATACATTCGCCATGAAGTACATGCATCTCTTCGGACCCGTCCCCTCGAGGAGACTGGGGGTTTCTCTCGGCATCGATCTGGTCCCGCACAAAACCTGTACCTATGACTGCATCTACTGCGAGTGCGGCAGCACCACAGACCTCACCCTGGAGCGGAAGGAGTACGTGCCGACGGCAGAGGTGCTGGCGGAGATCGACGACTTCCTCTCCCGATCTCCGGTCCTCGACAGCATCACCTTCGCCGGCTCAGGAGAACCCACGCTCCATCGTGATATCGGCCGGATTGTCGGTCACGTCAAAGCACGCTATCCTCACTATACCGTGGCCATCCTGACCAACGGCTGTCTCTTCTCCGAAGCTTCGGTCCGAAAGGAAGTGCTGGGCGCCGATCGAATCCTGCCCACGCTGAACGCCGTATCGCGCGAAGTCTTCGCGAAGATCCACCGTCCGCATCCGGGCGTCGATCCGCACCGTATCATCTCCGGGTTATCTCTCCTGCGCCAGGAGTTCTCCGGGGAGATCTGGCTTGAGGTCTTCATCGTCCCGGGGGTGAATACCACGGATACGGAACTGGCGCGTCTGAAGGAGGCTATCGAGAGGATACAGGCGGATCGGGTGCAGCTGAACACGCTGGACAGACCCTGCGCGGTGGCCTGGGTGAGAGCAGCGACCCGGGCAGAACGGGAACGGGTAGCCGCCTTCTTCGACAGTCCAAAGGTTGAGATCATCGCGTCAGCCCGTAGCCGTAGAGAGGTGCGGAGTTACTCGGGTACGACGCAGGATGCGATTGTATCGACCATCGAGAGGAGGCCCTGCACCATCGCGGATCTATCGGCGATGCTGGGACTCCACCCGAGCGAGGTGCACAAGTACCTCGGGGCGCTCCTCAAAGAGGGCATACTGGAGGAACGCTGTGGAGACAGGGGGTCGTTCTTTAAGAAAAAGGAGAATTAGGTCAGTGATGGCAGATGTTCCTTCCCTCTCTCAATTCCCCGAGGATGAACTGGTGCGCGACATCGTCGAGAGAACCGGAGACTCCGGTAAAGACCTCCATGCCCTGCTGGCAGAAGAGGTCCGCTGCCTTCGGCCCCATGCCTCCGGCAATCACCACATTCACGCCGTGGTCGGCGAGAAGCCTCGGGAGGACTCCCGGCTCGTGGCCGGGGTTGAGGATATCCTTCTGTTCCAGTATCTTGCCGTCTTCGATGCGGTAGAGTCTGTATCCCTCACAGCGGCCAAAGTGCTGTGAGACCCGGTCTCCGTCTTTTGCGATTCCGATGATCATGAGGTGCTCCGTGCAGTCTTTCCGGACAGGGGGGTGATTGTCATTCGGACCTTGAGGCGGAGTCACCAGAACCTTCGCCTGCCGCCGCCAAAGCCCCGTCCGCAGCCCCGGGGAAGTCCGCCTCGACCGAGTCCATACAGAGGACGTACGTATGCACCCCGTGGATACGCTGTCTCAACGTCCACGAGACCGGGGCGGCAGTACCCCATTCCCCGACCGGTGCGTGGTCCCCTGCCCAGAGGGCCGGTTCTGTCGAATCCAGGCATATTGCTTTTCACCTCCGTGTATGCATGACAGCAGGACTGTCATGTAATTATTACTCATATGCGCTATAATACTTATACGTTTCTGTGACCCGCCCCATTGCCCCTGTCCGGGCATGCTCCTGCGGGGTTCGCTCCCGCTCCGGATACCGGAGAGTCACGATTCCAATCGATGGAGGCAGGTTTTCATATGATGTGCGAACACAGTATGAGTGCTGCGGAATGGATCCTATGAGGCTCACGGTTCTTTCCGACAACTGCACCTTGAACGACCGGCAGCTCATCGCCGAGCCCGGTCTATCGATATGTATAGAAGACGGCAGGACCCGGATCCTGTTCGATCTCGGGTATTCGGACGCCTTCATGAAAAACGCCGTGGCGCTTGGCATCGATCTTCTCGACATCGATTATATTGCACTCTCTCACGGCCATCGGGATCACACATGGGGTTTGATACCGCTCATCCGCCTCTACACGGAGATGGATGCCACAGGAACGCCGCACAAAAAACCGGATCTCGTCGCCCACCCGAGAGCCTTCTTCCCCAAGATCGTGAACAGGATCCTGCAGGCCGGGCCATGCCTCTCGAGAGACGAGCTGGAGCGATACTTCCGTCTCCAGCTGAGCACCGGACCCCTCTGGCTCACGGAGAACGTCGTCTTCCTCGGGGAAATAGAGCGAAAATACCCATATGGTACCGAGAAGAGGAAGAAGCGCGAGATCCTGACGCCTGACGGTGTCCAGCCGGACCACCTGGAGGACGACAGCGCACTGGCATGCCGCACGGCCCGGGGACTCGTGATTGTCACCGGCTGCTCCCACTCCGGTATCATCAATATCATCGAGCAGGCGCGGCGCGTCTGCGGGGAAGAGAGGATCGCGGATGTCGTGGGAGGGTTCCACCTTCTTCAGCCCTCCGAAGAGGCGCTGAAAACAACACTCGACTATCTTCGCCGTGTTCAGCCCTCATCGCTCCATGCCTGCCACTGCACGGACCTCCCGTCCAGGATTGCACTGTCCCGGGTGGCTCCCCTGCGAGAGAGCGGCGTCGGTCTTACGCTGAAATACCCGTGAGAGGGCTGATGCCCACCCCGGCAACCGGATCCGTTCGTTTGCACGTGAGTGCTTCGGCGACCGGGACACTGCTGCGTCATACAAACCGCAAAGAGTAGAGACTCTCGCCGGCGATCTCTTCGTGCTCCAGGTGCTCCATCTCGTGGGAGGCGGCATAGGCGGAGGACCCCTGGAAGGTCCGCTGCCGATCGGGCAGCTCCGCCAGCGCGATCTCGCGTCTCAGGGGATGTACCGTAGCCGAGAAGAGACGATCGCCCTCCAGGACCACGGTATAGGGCCGCCGCACCAGCCGGCGCACCTCCTCCCGTCCGCACTTCTCCAGACGGTGCACGGTGCCATCCTCCTGCAGGATCCGGGGATTCACGAACAGGAAGATCTCCTCGTACGTATACCCGAGGCGGCGGTCGCTGTCGTACACCGTCGTCTTCTCGAGAAGGGAGAGTGTCCTGATGCTCCCGGCGGCATACGACCAGTCGCCGCCGCTCCGCAGGGAGAGGAGGAGAGGGATGAACGCCTCCGCCGGGAGATCGAAACGGCGGATCAGCCGCTCCTCGGCACCGAGGAAGGCGAGGATTCCTAACAACGTCTCCGGTTCCATCCCCGGGTATGCCGGATGCCGATGCTGATAATCGTTGTGCCTCCCTGTTCCCGAACGTTTCCATTGCCTGAAGTATCCCGGCGAGGCGATGATACCCTCCCGGAACCGGGTATGGCCGCCATCGGCTGATCTGCCAATCAGCAGGGCGGATCTTTGAACCGATGCCGCATGATGGGTATTCGATAGTTGCATGGTCGGGGTCAATCCGTCCGCGTCCTGTCGAACCGGAGGGGATTGCAGCATCGCGCGGAGAGGGCGTGGGGAGCCCGTGAGGGGGAGGGGGACGGACAATCGAATTGGGTGCGGGGACAGGAGAGCGGTGCCTGAATCGAGCGATACCGCAGGAGATCGTAACGCCCCGGTGCCTGAAAAAGAGTTTAGATGAGGAACTGGATCGGGTGGTGGGTGTCGGGAGCCAGATCGATCCCGAGGTCCCGCGCCGCCTCCAGGATCACGATGTCCATGTAGGCCTGGCAGGTGATCATGGGCTCGACGTTCTCGATCGGACCGTACATGATCAGGTCCGCACCCAGGGTGCTCGCGACCATGTTGCATCCGATATCCGGAGCGGACCATGCCGCCTGCTTGATGCCCTCCATGCCACCGAGGTAGTGGTGACTCATCTGCTCCAGCAGGGCAGGTTTGCCCTCGTATCCCTTCGCCAGCAGCGACGGGGTCTTCGCCGTTCCTTTCCAGCGGCGCAGCCACGTCCATGCCACCGTCATGTTGTGGTAGGCGCCTCCGGTGGGATACCCGAAGATCCCCTTGCACGCCAGGATCTCGCGGTAGGCGCTGCCGGATCCGAGCCCGAGCGGCGTTGCCGCCGTGTCCAGGATCGGGCGGGTGATCCCGCACTCCTCCGCGATCTGCAGCATGCCCTTTGCCTGGCCGGCGACACCGCCCTCGGCGAGCACCTTCTGCCTCCCGGCGACGGAGGGGTCGGCGGGGTTGAAGGCGAGCACGATCGCGGAGTTGACATCGCTGTTCTTCAGCGCTTCAACGTTCTCGGGAAGGATGGACCCGTTGATGGAGTTGTAGATCGCACGGTCCGCCACCCCGACCTCGGTCACGTACTTGCAGGCGTTCGCCAGCACCGCCGGGACGGACGAGTCCATCAGGAATGCCGTCTTGCTGTCGATGCTGCAGAACCAGTCGATGTACCTCTCCATCGCCTCCGCGTGCTCGGCCAGGATCTGGAGGAAATGGGGGATGCCCACGGTATCGGACAGCTCCTGGCAGCGGCTCCAGAGCGCCTCGGCTTTCGGTTTGTCGATCTTCCCCGTCTTGTCGTCCAGCACGATCTCGTGCTTGTTGTAGAAGATTGAAGCGGCGAGCACAGTCGGGTACTGACCCGGCTGGCCGCCGATCTTGGTTCCGTTGAAGTCCCAGATCTGTTGTTCTTTTTCAAATCTGAACATACTCAGTCACACCTCCCTCATACTAACGTGCTCAGTCTCGGCAACAGGATCAGCAGGATGAAGAAGACCGTCAATCCTGCCACGATCCTGTACAGTATCCCGATATCCCTACCTATCTTTCTGCCCACTCTCTGGGCGATCTCCGCATCCACAAACTCGATCTGCTTCTCGATCTTGTTGAGCCGCTCCTCGATCTCGAGGAACTGGGGGCTCACGCCCGCGACGCCGACCTCCATGGCCGCGCTGCCGGCTTCCTTGACCTCGACGACCATCGGGTCGGCGGCGAACGCTCCCGGATCCCGGGCCTTGAGCTCGTTGATCTTGGCCTTGATCGTGCCGATATCCTCGGTCTCCATGATATCCACGACCTCGACCTGCTCCTGCCAGCGCTTGATGTGCTCATCCTTCAGGTTCTCGATGAACGGAATCGCCCCTTCCGCGCCGACCACGCGCCCGTCCTTGACCCCGCCCTTGTGCAGGGCCTTCATCGTCTGCCCCGAGAGGTGCCCCTTGACCTCGGTCCCGCAGGTGATCAGGAACCGGATGTTCGGGTTGCTGATGATGTTGGCAATCACCTTCTCGATACCCAGATTCTCCGTCTTGCAGGAGCCGCAGATCGCCGCCCCGGCGTCGCAGAGACCCTGTTCGTCGAGGTGGGAGCCCATGGTGACGATGGCGATGGGACTGTTGGGGTCCCCGCTGTGGAAGTCACCCTTGGAGATCGGCCATCCGCTGGCCGCCGATTTCTTCTCTGCCATCCTTCCTCACCTCACAGCAGCTGCAGGGCGATGATCCCCGCAATGAGAAGTCCAATCGCAAGCCCGTACCAGAACGCCGTGACGCTCCCCGCAATGGCCAGGGATCTCTCCCGCCCCGGGAACGACGCCAGGAAGTTCCCCTCGCCGGAGAGCATCCCCAGCAGGTCGTCCGAGATCTTCTCCAGCTCCGCGACGCGGTCGATGATCGGCTGGAGCGACTCTGCGGCGGTCGTGACGATGCCAACGAGCGGATCCACGACGAGCCCGTATTCGGGCAGAACATGTACGAATGCCATCAGTGACCAGCCTCCGGTTCCTTGATCGGTTTGGCGTCAAGCCAGAATGCCGCATCCCTCCGGGCGAGTTCGATGTAGCGGTAGTATGTGTAGAACCAGCCGACAATAGCCACCACGAACGAGATCGTCGCTGCCGCCATGCTGATGAATGCGAAGGAGATGACCGCCGCCGGGATCATGGACAGGAACCCGCACTCGAGAGCGAGCATCAGCATCCGGTCCTGCTCCCAGCTGGGGCCGAGACAGGCGTTGAACGGGTGCTGGATCGCGATGCCACCCAGGAGGAAGAGCACGGCGATGATGCTGCCTCCGATCAGGGACGACTCGTAGGTGGTGAGCTCCATGCCGAAGAATGAGATCCGGGACGTGACGAGAGCGTCGAACGTGAAGCTTCCGGTGACCAGCGCCGACAGCCCCATCAGGGTCAGCGCGCCCACGATGGACATCTCGATGAGCGCCGAGACCATCACGGGGATGTGCATCTTCAGGATGGTGTTGGCCATGACGCCGGCAACCGCTCCGATGACGGCAGCCGCGATGACGGCGATGATGGGGACCAGAATGCCGCCGCCGATAGCGAACCGGGTGGCAAACAGGAACCCGATGACACCGGACCCGAACGCGATCATGCCCGCGGACGGAACGCCCGTTCCGATACCGTAGCTGGCCAGGCGCTTGATGGTGTGACTGCCCCAGTAGAGTGCCAGAGTTGCCGCGATCCCGCCGAAGAACGCCAGCAGATCGGTACCCAGGATGTTGTTCAGGTACGTGATGTAGATGCCCACCAGCGATCCGATCAGCCCGGTGGCCAGGATCTGGTTGTGGGGCATCCCGCCCTCTTTTACCTCAACCTTTACTGTCATGCGAACACCTCACACCAGCACGAGCCCGAGGGCGAAGATACCGGTGACTGCCGTCGCAATCGCAGATGCCACGATGTCACGGGGGAACCGCTTGAACTTGGGGTCGTGCGGACCCTCGATGGTGCCCGTGATGTTGTAGGCGGCAAGCACCGCATTCACGAGGAACATCCCGACGGCGAAGATACCGGCGAGCGATACCGCCACGAGATAGATTGCCTCTTCGTTCGTGCTGTAGATGAGCGGAAGCGCGTCCAGGTAGACGTCGAGAAGCATGACGTAGATGAGCGTTCCGCCCAGACCGCCCAGCATGCCGCCGATCACGCCCCCCGCGTAGGAGACGAACGGGAGACCGTGACCTTCGGTACCCTGGGACTTGAACTCCGTCTGCGTGTCACCGGTGATGGGATCCTTTGCCACCTTGCCGGACGCCACAGGAATACCCATGCCGAAGATGTATATGATGTTCACCATGAGCTGGGTGATCGCCATCATGAGCCCGCCGCCGACGGCCCCCGCGGCGAGGGCGACCAGCAGCCCCAGTTCCGCTGCCCAGGCACCACCGAAGAGCCCGGCGAGCCCTGCACCCGCCGCAAGCATCGCGACGCCGGTCGCAATGCCCGGCGCCTGGCCCATGGCTGCCGGCGCACCCCCTACCGGCACGAAGTGCACGCCGAATCCGATGAGCACACCGCCGATGATGATGCCGATGAGTGCGATGAGTATGACCATGATTCCGAGAGTCTCAAGGACGACCATTTACGCCGCCTCCTCTGGTTTTCCATACGGACCGTAGGTCTTGCGGGCCCAGATCTCGATGTAGCGGTCGATGACGGCGAAGATCAGGATCACCAGAATGCCGACGATGACGGCACCCCAGCCGTTTGCGATCTCCTCGAAGATGACCGTACGCCAGAGTTCGAAGAAGACGATCAGACCAAAACAGACACCCGACGCAGGACCGCCGAGTTTGGACGAGAACCATCCGTTATCCAGCGAGTTGCGCTCGCCGGCCTCTGCGTACCGCACGATGTTGCCCGAAGCAGCAATCGGTACGCCCGCACCGAACTTCTGGGACTGGTACTGCCGCTCTTTCCCGTAGAACGGGTTACCGGTCGCAGAACCTGCCGCACCGAGGGCAATACCCCATACGAGGCCGAGCAGCGGCAGCGGGAACGGGTGGCCCAGAGCCACGTTGATCAGGTAGCACACCGTCACAGTCGTGAATACGGCCACGAACGCGTGCGCCATGGTCACGGTGGTCATCGACTTGATGATATCGATGTACACCGGCTGTCCGAACTTTGCAAGACTTGCGATTCTCCCCAGGTATGCCGTGGTGGCATAGATCCCCTGAACGAAGACTGCCAGCGCAGAACCGAGGATGATCGCGAGCACCGCATTCACCTGCATGGCCATCAGAGCCCATGCCACTCCAGCGCCCAGCGCTACCCACAATCCGTAGGCAGGGGGTTCACCGGCAATCGCTTTGTTGAAAATCCGGTGAATGTACCCCATCTGCGGAGCCAGCTGAACCTGAGAGTTCGGATCACCCTGGGACCCGATATCAGATTCCGTGTCTTCCGCAGCGCCGGCCACAGTGGCGAGAGCTCCGGCCAGTGCAGTTATTCCGATGCCAAACACAATTTGGTCAACCATTTAGCATCCTCCCCGCGTGCTGTGCACGAGAGCAACTACAAACCTTTTGTGGTTCAACTAAAAGTCGTTTGGCGTTTTATTAAAGTTTTCGAAAAGGTGCACCCTTTAAATGCGCAGTTTCGGAAGATACAGGGGTATACGCCCGAATTAAGCATCTTAAGTTACCTTAATGTAAAAAAAGTTGTGCTCGTGCACCCGGGGTCCCGGCTGCAATCCGAAGGTACAGAGAGGCGTATTCACGGGCAGGAGTTCGCTGCGGCGTTGTTCACGTTCCTACGGGTTCCGAACCGTGATCGGGTGCATCCGAACGAACTCGAAGATACCTCTCCCCCGGGATCGGAATCCGGATAGATTCCCCTCGTTTCACATACGGTGAGGATTGGTGCGAAAAGGTTTTGTTCCCCCATATACCATGATTTTCTTCCTGTCCCCTGCCCCAGAGGCGCCATGCACCCACGGCATCCGCAGAAGAGCATGCCCGCCTGCGGATGGGCGATTCGATCGTTGTAGAACCTTCCCCTGCCGTCCCCGCAATGGCAGCCCGGATCGGTGCCATCCGGGGAGGGGAGTGAACGGTGCTTTGAAGGACCGTAAGGAGAGAGAACCACCTGCGGGGACTTCGCCGGAAAGGCGGATCCTGCGGCAGCCCTCTTCCCTTCGCAGCTCGTGCACAAGCGGGTGGGCACGGAAAGGTCAGCCTCCGTACGGGCGTTCCGTCCTGCGGCAGACCCTTCCGGCATAGCATCTCCGCCCCCTTTCCCCGCTGTCCCCCCGGCACACCCCCCGGACCATCCGCCGCCCTCCTCCGAGCGGCGGATGTCTCATGCAGGAAGGGATGCGTCCCCCCATCGAAGACATAGGGTAATCAGGTCGGCTGCCTAAGGATCGCACTGAGCGATGAGAGACCAATCGATCCCGCAGCACCTGCGAACGGAGATCCTCGCTCTCCAGAGGGGGGAGTTGACCGAGCATCACATCTACCGAATGCTCGCGCATTCGGTGCCGGAGGGGAGCAACCGGCAGGTGCTGTTACGGCTGGCAGAAGAGGAGCACAGGCATTACCGGCTCTGGAGAGATCTGACCGGGGAGCCGGTCCAGCCGGATGCCCTGCGCATCTGGCTGTACTGCGGCATTGCCCGCATCCTCGGGATCACGTTCGGAATCCAGCTGATGGAGGGGGGAGAGAACCGGGCGATCGGAGAGTACCGCAGACTCTCGGCGGAGATCCCTCTGGCGGGGCGGATCGCAGCGGACGAGATCGAGCACGAGAACCAGCTCGCGGGGATGATCGACGAGAAGGCGCTCCGCTACGTGGGTTCGGTCGTGCTGGGACTGAACGATGCCCTGGTCGAGTTCACGGGCACCCTCGCCGGGCTGACGTTTGCGCTCCAGAACGCCCGCCTCATCGCCGGTGCGGGCATCATCACGGGGATTGCCGCCTCGCTCTCCATGGGGGCATCCGAGTACCTCTCGCGGAAGTCGGACGGTCGGGAAAGCCCGCTGACGGCGGCCGTCTACACGGGAGGGGCGTACGTGGCGACGGTCGGGGTGCTGGTCGCGCCCTACCTGCTCCTGGAGAACCCGTTCGCGGCTCTCCCCCTCACCCTCACCGGAGCCATTCTGGTGATTCTGGCATTCACATTCTACATCTCGGTCGCGAAGGGGCTCCCCTTCTGGAGGAGGTTTTCGGAGATGGCTGCAATCAGCCTCGGCATTGCGGCGGCATCGTTCGCGATCGGCCTCGGCGTCCGATCGGCACTCGGCGTGGACATCTGATCGGCGTATCCGCGGCGGGGGTCTCCAGAAATAATACTAGGTATGAGAGCTTACTATAAGGGCGGGAGAGTTGCCAGGATGTCTGGTCCCGATACCTTGGGCGCGCAGCCTCGCCGCCGGGGCAGGCCCCGGATCAACAGGGTGATCGAGAGCGCGGCGCAGTCGCGGTGCTACGAACCGCGGTGCTGTCCGAACGAGGAGATGGTGCGGATTCTCCCCGAGGAGCTCGAGATCCTGCGGCTGGTCGATCTGGAGGGTCTCAACCAGGAGACCGCCGCTGCGACCCTCGGTGTCTCACGGAAGACGGCCTGGCGGGATCTGCACGAGGCGCGCCGCAAGATCGCGGATGCCCTGGTGTATGGCAAGGCGATCGAGGTAGCCGGCTGCGCCCGGGAGAACACGGAGCTCTGCCCCAAGATCGCCGGCACCTGTCCGGTGAGAGGGACGGATCCCTGTCCGTGGCGGCGCTGCTCCCGGGACGAACCGCACTCCGGGACGTGAGGGGGGCAGAGCAGGTGGGCCTGCCGCAACCTTTTTTATTTATGCGCTTATGAGTAATATATACGGAGTCGTCCCCGACCCATCCGGGGATCCGGGTTGCGGGGATGGCTGTGGAGAAGTGTCCCGCTGACAGCCGTCCCGATCACGGAACGGATCCTGATACATGACCGCGGCAGGGAGAGGTGAGCATGAAGACGCCATTGGTTACAGTGGAAGATCTCTGCATGTCCTTTGACGGAAAGGAGGTCCTGAAGCACATCTCCTTCCAGATCGGAAGCGGAGAGATCCTGGGAGTCATTGGAAGAAGCGGAGCCGGGAAGACGGTGCTGATGCACCTGCTGCGGGGTCTGGATCATCCCCCGACCGGCGGCAGGATTGTCTACCACCTGTCCGCCTGCACCCGATGCTCCCGTCTCGAACTTCCCGGAAGAGCCGGCATGCCCTGTCCGCTCTGCGGGGGAGACCTCACGTCCATGGACATCGATCTCTGGAATACGGATGACGAAGGGCTGCGGCGGCGGGTCATGCGGCGGACGGCGACCATGTTCCAGCGGACGTTCGCCCTCTACGGCAACGACCGGGTGATCGAGAACGTGCTGCGGGCGCTGGACGATGCGGGGCATCCTCCGGAATCGGCCATCAGCCGCGCCGCCGAGCTGATCGACCGGGTGAGGCTCTCCCACCGCATGATGCACATCGCCCGGGACCTCTCCGGCGGGGAGAAGCAGCGGGTGGTGCTCGCCCGCCAGCTCGCGAAGGAGCCGGCCGTCCTCTTCGCCGACGAACCCACGGGAACGCTCGATCCGGCCACGTCCGCTCTTGTTCACGACATGCTGGTGGGGGCCGTGCGGGAGAACGGCATGAGCATGGTGATCACGTCCCACTTCTCACGCGTGATCGAGGATGTGGCAGACAGGGCGCTCCTCCTGGAAGACGGCAGGATCGCATCGATAGGCTCTCCGAAGGAGATCGTGGCGCATTTTCTGCAGCAGCGCGGAGCTGCCGTAGAGGAGGGCGTCTGCCCCGCGGGGAAGGCAGTTCTGGTCGCGCGGGATGTGACGAAGAAGTACATCACCCTGGACCGGGGCATGGTCCGGGCGGTGAACGGGGTCAGCTTCGAGATTGCGGAGAAGGAGATCCTGGGCATCGTGGGAGCCAGCGGTGCGGGCAAGACGACGCTCTCCCGGATCATGGCGGGGATCATCGAGCCGACGAGCGGGGAGATGAACATCCGCATCGGGGACACCTGGATCGACATGACCAAGCCGGGGATCGACCAGCGGGGGCGGGCGAAGGAGTATATCGGGCTGCTGCACCAGGAGTACGACCTCTACCCCCACCGCACCGTGCTCGACAACCTCACCGACGCGATCGGGCTCGAGTTCCCCAAGGAACTGGCGGTGCGCAAGGCCGTGCTCACGCTGCGCATGGCCGGCTTCTCCGAGGAGAAGAGCCGCGAGATCCTGGACCGCTACCCGGGTCAGCTCTCGGAGGGGGAGCGGCACCGCGTGGCCCTCGCCCAGGTGCTGATCCGCGAACCCCGCATGGTGATCCTGGACGAACCGACCGGCACCATGGACCCCATCACCAAGATCGACGTGAAACACTCCATCCTCCAGGCCCGCCAGGAGATGGAGGAGACGTTCATCGTCGTCTCGCACGACATGGAGTTTGTGAGGGAGGTGTGCGATCGGCTGATCCTGATGCGGGGCGGAAAGGTGGCGAGGATGGGCAGACCGGACGAGGTGCTTGCCGGGCTGGAGGGCGTCGAGGGGGAAATAGCCGCGTTCTAAACGGCAAGATCCGCCTCTGCGGCCAGCGGCGTTCCGGTGAGCGTTTCTCCGGGATGCCGGCTATCCTCTCGTTCTCGAGGGAGGGACACCCCCACCCGCGGGGGAGTCCGCCGCGCGACAGACGAACCCGTCCGGGGGATCGAGGAGGGGCGAAGCCTGCAGACACCGGCGTATCGCCGCGGGATCCGCGCAGCCTTCGCTCTCTCACCGGTCTGGCGGCGGACCGCACGGACGCGGTGCCGAAGGCCCGGGGGATCCCGATAGTGGGGTCTTTAAATCTCCATTGCACATTATAATATCGGAATGCAGCGCGGATCGGAGATATTTTTCCGTCATGGCAGGGAGTTCGCGTGCAGAAACGCATCCGCCGCCTGCAGGGGACGTACGGAGGAGTCGTAGTTGGTGCTATCCTGGATCGTGGCGTTCAGTCTGCTGGGGAGCGTCGGTGGGATCACCTTGGCCGCCGCTCTTCTCCTCTTCCCCGGCTGGCTGCAGGACAGGATCGTTCCCATACTCATCAGTTACTCCGCAGGGACGCTGCTGGGAGGGGCATTCCTGGCGCTGATTCCGGAGACCCTGGATCTGATTTCCCCTTCCGCCACGCTCACCACCGTTCTTGCCGGGATCGTCCTCTTCTTCCTCCTCGAGAAACTCCTCATCTGGCGGCACTGCCACGACGAGCACTGCGAGGTGCACGACGTATCGGGATCCCTGATCCTGGCGGGAGACGCCTTCCACAACCTGACGGACGGGGTCGTCATCGCCGCCAGCTTCCTCACCTCGATCCCCCTCGGAATCGCCGTCTCCCTGGCGGTCATCGCCCACGAGGTCCCGCAGGAGGTGGGGGACTTCGGCATTCTTCTGCACTCCGGCTATTCGAGGACTCGTGCCTTCGTCTACAACACCCTCTCGGGGCTTGCCACGCTTGGCGGTGCGGTAGGGAGCTATTTCTTCCTCTCCGTTCTCACGGAGTACGTACCGTACGTCATGGCCATCTCGGCGGCGAGCTTCATCTACATCTCCACAGCCGATCTGTTCCCGCACCTCCACCGCATGCCGAGGCTGACAGAAGGTATCCAGCAGCTCCTGCTCATCCTGATCGGGATCGGGACGATCGCTCTCCTGGAGCTGCTGCACTAGGCACGGCCGGAACGCCGGGGCAGCCTTGCACTCCTCCCGGCCCCGAGCCGTATCCCGTAAACGCATCCGGGTCGCTTCCCCGATCCGCGGGAGGGGGGCTCGATGACGATTCCGGTCCCTGCCGCCGGGTCCTGTCGAACCAATGGGGGGGATCCGGAGGAGCCCCCGCCTCTCCCCGTTCCCGTACCGCCAGCACGATAGAGCCCCCTCCCGCGGTTCGGCTGCCGGATCCCCGGGCTGCCCGATCGGCGCCGATCGCCGGGGAAGGTGCCGTCGGCATGCCACGACCGAATGCGCGTCCGCGAAGACAGGCGTCCTGCCCCCACGGAGAGGCCCATGCCGGGGAGAATTTCGAATACTCCTCCCGATCCCGCGAGAGATCTGCCGGAGCAGGACGCAGAGGTGCGCGCGGGAGACTCGCGCCGATTGTGCGCCGAACGAGGCGCATCCACGCATCCGGATACCCTGAGGTGACCTCTCCCGAACCCGCATCCGGGATCGATCGGGAGGCCTTCCGGGAGAAAGGGGGACGACCGCATCGTCTGCCGCCTGTTCCCGAAAATTTTCGGAGAAGATCCCGGATCGCATCCGCCCCGGTAACCTTCCGGGAACGGCTGATCCCGGCGGGGAAGGCGACGGCAATCCGGGAGGTGCTGCAGCGGCATCCGGACGGGAAACACCTGCAGGTCCGCCGCGGACACGGCCCGGGGAGCGGCGGCGAGTGTCGGCATAGAACGGACGGCACCCGTGCGAAGACGGAGAAGAAGGCGCATTCCGCGTTCGGGCTCTTCATCCCGGCGGGTGCAGGCGACCGCCGCCGCCGTCCGCCGGCCCGATCGCTCCCGGAAGGGAGAGCCCGTAAATCGGGTTACAGGATATCCGGCGTGCGACCGCGGGAGTCCCGGGACGCTGCACCGGGGCAGGAACCTCTTCTCCCGTGTTGCGGTCAACCGGATGCAGACCCGCACGATTCATCGAGATCCGTCCTGGCGGCAGCGATCGACGACGGGCGGAAAAAGCCTGCGAATCGAAGGATTCCGGGAGGACGGGAACAAACAGGGGAGCAACCAGGGGGCCGGCAAGAGACAGGTGCGAAGAGAGGGGGACACTCCCCGCACGGACGGCGTCGAGTTCCCGCATGCCGCCACAGCCCGTATCGAGCCGGTGCCCGTTTGCCGCCCTATCGGGCAACGATCTTCTGGATGAGGGACATGATCCCCGCTCTCCCCTTCCTCCGCCCGCCCGGGAAAACCATCGGCGTGGATTCGAACATCTCGACATCCAGCCGGTCGGAGATCTCGTCGAAGATCCTCCTGTACGCAGGGCACATCGGATCGACGCCCCGCAGCTCCCCGTCCCCCGGCACCAGGGCGTTGTAGGGGCATCCTCCGCGGCAGTACCTGATGTGGCGGCAGGACCCGCAGGCAGCGTCCACGTAGGCTTTGTACTGCTGCATCCTCTTCCAGGACTCTGATCGGGCCAGATCCTCCTGCGAGGGGTGATCGTACACGCTGCCCATCACCCACTCCGCCATGCCCACGAAGCGGTAGCAGGGGTAGATGCTCCCATCGGGCCCCACCGCGAAGGTGTTCGCCATGCAGTCCGCAAAGGTGCAGACCGTCCCGCGGCGGGTGAAGACGCACCTGCAGAGATCGTCGATGTTTTTGATCTCGATATCGTCCAGGTGCTCCAGGGATCTGTCCAGAAGGTAGACCAGCAGATCCCCGTACGCCTGCGGTTCGAGCGCCCAGGGATCCGCCTCTCTGCTCCGCAGGGACGGCAGGGCCGGGTGCAGTTTCATCACGAAACCGTTGTCGAGGAAGAAGTGGAAAATCTCCTCTTTGTGCACCACCGAACGGGACGTGAAGGTGCAGATGAAGCTCACCCGCACCCCGTGCTCCCGCGCGATGGCGAAGCCCCGCATGGTCTTCCCGAAGTATCCCTCCCCCCGCTGCGCATCGTTGATCGCCTCCGGTCCGTCGATGCTGGAGCCGATGGGGACGTTGTACTCCGCGAGGATGCGGGCGATCTCCTCGGTCATCCGCCACAGGTTGGTCTGCATCGCAAAGGAGGGTTTCAGGTGCGGCAGCCCTTCGGCGAGCAGGGGCAGCGCCTGCCGGTAGAAATCCGCGCCCGCCAGAAGCGGCTCTCCCCCGTGGAACGTGAATGTGACCGGATCCTTTCGGAAATCCTGCAGCCACTCCACCACCTCCCCGACCACCTCGATATCCATGAGGGGCGATCCCTCCTCGGAACTCCAGCAGTAGCTGCAGCGGGCGGGGCAGCCCAGGGTCGGGATGAGCATGACGTGGAACGCGTTTCGCATGTAGTCAATAGTGTACCCGCCGTGCCTGATAAGCGTTCAGGTGACGGGATAGAGCGGAGGAGGGCATCGGGCAGCAGGAACCGGCTCTTTATAACTGCAGTATAGGCAGGTCGTTCAGTCTGTATCGCCGTGCAGGACAGGCGAGTTTGACGCGTGGCGCAGAATGCCATCCCCATCCACCACCACTGCCAGAGGTGCATGAGCCGCCTCTTCGGAGCCAGCGGAGACCTTTTCTAAAAACGGGCCTATCCGGCAGACCTCTGTCGCGCATCCCGCCCTATCGCACGTCCAGGCAGCCCGCCGGATGTCAATTGGGGATCCTGCGCACCGCAACATTCATGCATCCCTCGAGCGCAACAATATTTAGGTAAACCTAAAACATGATGGATATGGAAACCACGCTCTCGCGCCTGAAAGAGGGTGCCACTGCCACTATCCTCCGCCTTGAAGGCGGCCCGATGTTCCAGAGGAGATTGAGGACCACGGGAATTCGCGAAGGAAAGATCATCCGCGTGGTGACGAAGCATCCCCTCGGAGGACCGCTCGTCATCGAGATCGACGGCAGGGAGACGACCATAGGGCGGGGCATGTCGCAGCGAATCGTCGTCAGCACAGGCATATGAAGAAAATTGTCCTCATGGGCAATCCCAATGTGGGGAAGAGTGTCGTATTCTCGCGCCTGACCGGTGCCGAAGTCATCACCTCCAATTATCCCGGGACGACGGTCGATTTTTCCCGGGGACGGATGCTCCTTGGCGGGGAATCCGTGGAGATTGTCGATGCTCCCGGAACCTACTCGCTGGAACCTACCAATAAAGCGGAGGAAGTCGCCCTATCGCTAGCCGAGCAGGCAGACTGCGTGATCAATGTCGTCGATGCAACCAACCTGGAGAGGAATCTCTTTCTGACCCTGGAACTTCTCGATATGGGAAAACCCGTCGTGGTCGCCATCAACCTGTGGGACGAAGCGGTGCACACGGGCATCCGGATCGACGTCCCCGTACTGGAGCATCTGCTCGGAGTCCCGGTCGTTCCCACCATTGCCCTGAGCGGGGAAGGGATGCGGACCCTCAAAGACCAGCTTGCGCACGCCCGCTCGGCTGGAGATAGACGATCCACCAGCGAAGATGAGAAATGGATGGAGATCGGACGCATCGTCAAGCAGGTTCAGATGGTGACCCACCGCCATCCCGGACTTCGGGAGAGAATCGCCGAGGCCTCCATAAAACCGTTCACGGGCATACCCATCGCTGTCGCCGCCGTGATCCTCGCTTTCCTCCTCGTTCGGGCGATTGGCGAAGGTATCATCGCGCTCATATTTGATCCCCTCTTTATGCTCTACCTTCCCCTGGCGATGGCAATCAGCGATGCGCTCGGGCCGGGGTTCCTGCACGACCTCCTGATCGGGCGGCTGTTCGATGGAGAGATCGACTACGTCCAGTCAATGGGCATCCTCACAACCGGCATCTACGTGCCGTTCGGGATGGTGCTCCCCTATATCGTGGGATTCTACGTCATGATCGCCATCCTGGAGGATTCCGGCTACCTGCCCCGGCTGGCCACGCTCTCGGACAACCTGTTTCACCGCCTGGGAATGCACGGCTACGGCATCATTCCCGTCTTTCTCGGCCTAGGCTGCAACGTGCCCGGAGCGCTTGCAACGAGGGCGCTGGAGACGCGGAAACAGCGGTTCATCTCGGAGACGCTGATGGCGATTGCAGTTCCCTGCATGGCAAAAACGGCCATGATCTTCGGTGTCCTCGGACCGTACGGGCTATCCTATGTGCTGCTCGTCCTGGTGATGCTGGGGATCGTCTATGTTGCCGTCGGTCTCATACTGAACCGGCTCGTGAAGGGAGAGTGCCCCGAGATATGTCTGGAGATCCCGCCCTACCGGCGGCCCTACGCCTCCGCCATTGCGAAGAAGACCTGGATGCGGGTGCGGGGATTCCTGTACGAGGCGATTCCCTACCTCTTCCTGGGGGTGCTGCTCGTCAATATCCTGTATACGGCAGGATTTCTCGAGTGGCTGGGCAGTATATTCGCACCCCTCATGGAGCAGTGGCTGGGGCTTCCGAAGGAGGCGGTCACCGCACTCCTGGTCGGCTTTCTGCGGAAGGATCTTGCCGTGGGCATGCTCATTCCCCTGGGGTTGACACCCCTCCAGCTGGTGATTGCGGTCACCACGCTCACCATGTTCTTCCCCTGCGTGGCGACGTTCTCCGTGCTCGTAAAGGAACTGGGAATCCGTGACATGCTGCTCTCCGTCGCTGTCATGGTGGCGACCGCCCTCACGGTCGGAGGCGTCCTGCGGTTCGTTCTGCTGGGGTTCTAAAGGAGGTGAATGCCGTGAAGAAGAAGACGATCGCAGAGTACATCGAGACGATATTCGCCCTGGGGGAGAGAGAGGGCAGGGTGCAGACCGTCATGCTGGCAGCCGAGATGGGTGTAAAACCCCCCTCCATCACCGAGACCCTGCAAAAGCTGGAGAAGGAGGGGCTGATCCGGTACGAATCCTACGCGGGAGCCACTCTCACTCCCTCGGGGAGGAGGATGGCACGGGAGCTGACGATGAAGCATTCCGTTCTCGCGGAGTTCCTGGAGATCATCGGGGTCGACGCCAGACAGGCGGAGGTGGACGCCTGCCAGATGGAGCATCACGTGAGCGCCCGCACGATCGCCCGGCTGGAGAAGTTCGTGACCTTCATCCGGACCGCGCCTCCGGTCTCGCAGTGGATTGAGCAGTTCCGGAATTCCTGCCCACCGGGGGATGGGGAAGGAGATGACGCCGACGATTGCGGGCATGAGGGGTGTCCGGCGTCCCGGTGAACCGTTCCGGATCGGCGCCCTCCGCCGGACGAGCAGCCCGCCCGGGGAACACCCTGCAGGATTCCCGGATCCATGCCTTCGGGGGCGCCGATAATTATGCGGTGTTTCCGTCCGCTCTCTTTCGAAGGCCTGCACGGTCGGTCGGACGAACTCTCATGACGGGGCACGTGCAGAGCGGGCATACCGCTCGTACTTGTAGACCTCCTGTCCGCTGCGGAATCGCGTTTCGCTCCACTCGATACAGTACGGGAGATAACTGCCAACGGGCGTTCGCTAAAAAAAAAGGGTGTGGTTTTTGGGACCTCACCGGGCCGGGATGATGAGCGAGCGCTCTCCAGCGGGCATGAACTCGCGGATTGCACCCTTGGCAAACATCCGGCGCGGCTCGGTGAAGTCGAAGGGCAGGGACGGGTCGGCGAAGCAGACCTTCACGCGCGGGTCGTAGGACCAGGCGTCGCCGCGGGTGTAGTGGGCAGCTCCCACGATGGCCGCGTACTCGCCCTGGTGACCCACGTTCATCGCGTAGTTCGGGTAGTTCGCACCGCGGACCTCGCCCATCGCACCCTCGTCCGCACGGAAGGACATCGTGTTCGCCGGACCGCACTGATCCTGCAGGTCGTAGCCGAAGAATCCGAGGCGCGACCAGCCCTCCTTGTGCAGGAGCATCGACAGGTACCAGCCGTTCAGCCCTGCATTGGAGTTCGCGGTCGCAATGGCGGTGGTCAGACCGGATGCGGCAGCGAGCACGGATGCACGCTGGGATCCGCCGAAGTGGTCCTCGAGTGCCGTCGGGAACTGCTCGTACTGCTCCATGCCGTACAGGGTGACCTCGGTCGCGATGTCGTTGACCGCTTCCTGGGTCGCCTTGACCTTGTCCTTGGGGGACGGGTTCTTCCAGTCGACCTTGTACTTGTCCTTGATGTAGTCCATGCCGTAGTAGGTGTAGTCGTCCAGGATGTTGTCCGTGTAGGCGGCCGTCGCGTACTGCGTGAACCCGACACCACCGGACATGTAGGAGCCGAGCCAGATCTGGTCGTAGAGCATGGTCCCGGCGGCGACGACCTCAAGGGATGACTTGGCGGGGTCGTGCGGGTACTTGCGGTCGGTCTGGATGATATCGGCGAAGGTGCCGAAGCGCAGTCCACCGGGCTCGTTCGGGCCACGGGCACGGCGGGCGGGCAGGATGTCTGCCATCTGCACGACACCGGCGTGCTTCGCGGCGAACGCCAGGTCGGCGACAGCGGCCTCACCCGCGCACATGCGGTAGGCGGCGATGTAGGACATACCGAGCTGCATCGCAGACCAGCGGCTGGTGGTACCGCCATCGCAGGTTCTCGAGACGATCGTCGGGATGTGGATTGCCTGCCAGAGCTGCTTGCCGATCGCACCCTTCAGCTGCTCCGCCTGCTTGGCGGGGAACTGCTTGTTGATGTCGATGACAAACTGGGGCTCCAGGCTGTCCGCCATCTCGTCGTCGCCCGTGAACACCTTCACGTAACAGTCGTCGGTGAGCGCCGGGTGAGTCTCCACCATGTGCTCCTGCACGACCGCCGCACCGGGCATCGCGTGGTTCAGCACGTGGAGGAACTCGTTGATCGTCTCCGGGGTGACCTCCTTGCCCAGACGCTTCTGCAGGGTCTGGTGGGCGAGGTCCATCGACACGATCACAGTGCGGCGGATATCGTCCCAGAACTGCTGCATCGCGGCGTTGTTCACGAAGTGCAGGTCGTCACCCTCCACGAACACGCCCGTGCCGCTGACCTCGTAGGTCATCAGCTGGCGCTGTCCGAGCGGGATGCCACCGAGGTGGGCGCGCACCGGGTCGTACTGGGAGATGCCGCGGGCCATCTCGACGGCCTTTCCTGCCTTGACGAACTCCATCTTGCGCGGGGACTGGGAAAGTCCGATCCTGCGGTAGACGGTCTCCGTCGCGTTTACATCTTCACCGGCAAACTTCTCCTTCAGGGACTTGAGGAAAAGCTTCTGGGCTCTCTCGATTTTCGCCATTTTTCGTCACCTCACTCCTTCGGCATGAAGCCGTACTTGGTCCTGAGCGCGTTGATCCGCTGGACGTACTCGATGTACTCCTTGTCCTCACGGAAGGCAGTTCCGCCGAGCGAGTTGAAGATCGTCGTGTTCGCCTTGAGCCACTTCTCGTCGTTGGGCTTGCCGACGGGCACAGCCCGGTCGAGCGGCTCGCCGATCTGGTTCTTGACGTACTTCACGGCGCCCTTGTCCATTACATACCGTGCGAGCATGTCGAACATCATCCCGTCCTCGCTCAGACGGAGGGAGTGCCCGTGCACGGTCGCGCCGCGGATACCCGTGCGTGCCGGGTCGAAGAGCTCGGTCCCGACGAGTTCCTTTGCGATCTTCTCGAGATCCCTCTCACGGCACTCCACGATCTGACGTCCCGAGAGGGTGCCCGGGTCGACACCGCGGTAGCGGTAGGCCTCGAGGTAGGACCGCAGGTAGGGGTGGCAGGGTGCGAACCACATCGAGTCCGTGAACTGGATGTAGCGGACGCGGTCTCCGGCCTTGGCGCCGTCGAGGGGCTCCACGAGCTTCCTGACGGGGCAGTCGGGCTCTCCCGCCTCCGCGAGCGGCGGATGGGAAGTGGGATATGCGGCACCGGGTGCACGGTGTCCCATCAGGAGCACGATGTCCTCGTCGGAGATGTCGCGCATCTTCTTCAGCTTGTATGCCGGGTTCATCTGGTTGCGCCGGTTCTCGGCGACCTTCGTCTGACCCGGTCCGTACTGGGGTTTGTATGCCATCTGAAATTCACCTCATACTTCTGGAAGTTTTCAATACCTTGGTTACCGCCGAAATGACCTCGGCAATATTCTCCCGTGTGGGCGTCTGTCCACGCGTCACCCTCGGCACGATCGCCATCACCATCCCCTTGGTCTTCACCTGATCGGGGGGCGGCATGACGACCGACGTCTTCACGCCCTCTTTTGCCAGATCCTCGAAGTCGACGGGTGCCTGCGATACGACAACCGCCGGGATGTCGCACCGCTCCAGGATATACCGAACCTTGTGCACCACGTGGGAACGCACGTTCCCGTGGTGCAGGATCGCCACCTTGTGCTGCTCGATCTGACGGATCTCCTTCTCCGACAGCCCGAAGTAGGCGCCGATGACCGCACCGCCGGCTGCTTTCGCATCCGGCGGGAGGCCGCTGCCGGCGTTCAGGACGAGCGTGCTGACGCTGAACTCCGCTCCCTCCCTGCGGAGGGCGGATGTGATGTCGCACACCGGTTTCGTCACATGCCTCCGACCCGGAGACATGCCTACCACGATGACGTCGGAGTGGCGGGCCTCGGCAATCGTGCCCCGCTGTGCGAGACCGCCGCCTTTGCCCATCCCCATGCTCTCTCTGCAATCGATGACCTGCGTCACTCTTCCTATCGGCATGTCACTTGAATCCCTGGAGGATGATCGGGCATCCCTTCGACTTGTACTCGGTGATTCCGAGTATCCTCTCGTCCACACCCGGACCGTACTTCGCGTAGTCCGAGACCGTCATCTGGGTCTTCATGAAGCGGCCCTCGATGATATTGTACGAGAAGGTTTTAAAGATACGATCACAGGCCTCTCGGATGGCGGAGATGCGGTCACGATCCTCGAGCTCGAGGATGACCGTTCCCACCTGCACCTGCAGCTCGAACTCGTTCCCCATCACCCGGATGGTCCGGCGTGCCTCGTGGGGATTTTCCAATCCCCGCGCGGGACCGGAGGGAACCGTGGCGGGAATGCGGGGTCCGTTCAGGATCATCCGCCGGATCCCGCCGACGCCGCAGATCTCGTTCAAGAGACGCTCTGTCGTCTCTGGCTTGAGGAGACGTTCCGTGACGATTTTGATCTGAGGGTATATGGCTTCGGTCATTTCGATTCAAGTCGGTATGTTCATACTCCCTTGGCAATGGCCTGCAGCGGCTTCGCGAACTCTTCGACCTGTCCGAAGGTGTCCTGGTAGACCTTGCTCGTCTGCTCGGGGCCGAACATCTGCGTGCCGCCGTCCAGAGCGCAGGCGACGCACACGCACGGGATTGCGAACCCGGCAGCATGGCGGGTCACGACGTGGTTTCCGTTGAAGACACCCGGACCGCCCCCACCGTAGATCGAGTGGCTGAAGAACGAGAATCCGACGGCAGTACCCATCACGCGGCCCCAGTCGCAGGACGGGAGACCCGTCTCGTGCTCGAGCAGGTCGTTGAAGTACAGGAGCGTCGAGGAGACCGCCTGGGCGAACCGCCCGGCACCGCAGTTCACCATGGTGGCTGCCATGGTACCCGCTGCCGCGTAGGCGTTCCACATCATCGGGTCCTTGGTCTCGTAGAAGACGTAGCCGCTCTTGCCCTTCTTGCCGGGCTTGATGACCTTGTCCTCAAGGGCACGCTCGACGACACTCTGGACGACGGTGCCGATGGTTCCGGTCTTGCCGTTCTTCTTCACGAGGTCGTAGACCATGTTGTTGGCGTTCAGGCCCTGGAAGGCGTAGCCCAGGAGCTGGTAGCGCTCGAAGGGTCCGATTGCCGCACCCATCTCGAAGAGACCCGCCTGCTCGAAGGTGCAGGACAGCGCCGCCGTCTGCATCGCGTTGCGGTGGGTCATCATCGCGACGTGGTTGGCGTTCACGTTGCGGAGCGAGAACCCGAGACCCTCGTTGTTCTGCGGGATGGAGAGAATCGAGACGATATTGCCGCCCATCATGTCCATGGTGACCGGGTAGGTGCCCCATACTGCGGACTTGACGACCGGTGCATCGAACATGTCGACGTTGTACTGGTCGATGATCGCCTGCGTCGCTGCTGCCGCAGCGGCGGTCGATGCCGCATCGTAGGTGGCTGCCGCAGCCATGCGGGCGCTGGGAACCTCGACGAGCAGAAGCTTTCCTCCGCCGACCTTGGTGATCTTGGTGTCGTCCCCCTCGGTGACCTGGAGGAGCTCCTTGATCTTGGCAGAGAGCGCATCCGCATCCTTGGTGATGTCCAGCTTGAGCGAGCGGCCGGGGATCATGCCCTTTCCGATCGCTCCGTTCTTGACGCCGTTCTCGATCCCTGCCAGGTTGATCGCGACCGTCCTCTTGGTGAGGTCGATGATCTTCTTGATCGCAGGGTTCACAAGCGGACTGACCTTGTCGAGCGTGACACCGCTCTTCAGCTGCTTGCCATTGTCATCGTAGAGATCGACTGTCTCTTTATATTTCGCCATATGCTTCCTCTTTGAAATCGTCTTATCGCATTGCGCTATGGGAACTGTGGAACGTGAACACTATCATGTACTTCTGAAACTCGGTGACTGTCACTACTGCACGTCCCTCGTGGGACATTGTATAGTAACAATCCTTTCCATATAAGGATTACTATTGTGACTGCAGCCCGAACCCCGATCATTATTATATTAATAATAAAATAAAATGTGTCCTTGCCATAATATTAAAATACTGCATCCGTGGAAGGATTTTTGGAAACACATAGTATGAAAAAAATACAAAAAAATATTATTAAATAGCTTAATCATTACATCAGGTATTGCCATAGTTTTGATCATTTGGTTAACTACATTCTATCTACC